>Ga0302232_10000279_pt1 | contig 40918 bp, 25 predicted proteins | sample II_Palsa_N2_3_FD_193575 | JGI IMG/M metagenome (GOLD analysis project Ga0302232, IMG submission 193575) | Peat permafrost microbial communities from Stordalen Mire near Abisko, Sweden - II_Palsa_N2_3 | ecosystem: Environmental > Terrestrial > Soil > Palsa > Peat permafrost | place: Sweden...
GGGAGGCCCTGGCCAGCGGCTGCCGGCTCGCCGCCCACGCGATGAGCCTGATCGGCGCGCGTCCCGTTTTGTAGCAGTGTTGGCCCGGGGGGCGACCCCCCGGATGCGCTCCGCGCCCGCGCGGTGGTACTTCGCCGCGACACCGGCCACTCACCGGGCCTGAAGGCCCGGTTCGCTGGGCCGGTAACGGTCGCCTCGCCGTAGGTCCTGCTGTGGTTCTCGCCGACAGCACCGGCCACTCACCCGGACCTTCGGCCCGGGTTCGCTGGGCCGGTTCACCTGACTACGGTGGCGGTCATGAGCTTGTATCTGCAGGGGTTGTTCTCGCTGGCGGGGCGGGTGGCGGTGGTCACCGGGGGAAGCTCGGGGATCGGGCGGGCCATGGGCGGGGCGCTGGCCCGGGCGGGCGCCCGGGTGGTGCTGATCGCGCGGGGGGAAAAGGCCCTGCAGGAGACGGTGGATGAACTCGGCGCGGACGGATGCCAGGCCGCGTCGGTGAGCGCCGACCTGGCTGACCGGGGTGAGCTCGAACGGGCGGCGGACGCTGCGGCAATCCCGTTCGGGGAACCAGACATCCTCCTGAACAGCGCCGGGATCAACCTGCGGCCACCACTGCCGGACCTGACCCAGGCGCAGTGGGACCAGACCATGGCGGTCAACCTCACCGCACCGTTCCTGCTCGGCCAGCGGTACGGGACGAGCATGGCGGCCCGTGGCTGGGGCCGGATCATCAACGTGACCTCGCAGCAAGCGCTGCGCGCGTTCGGCCAGAGCGGTGGCTACGGGGCCTCCAAGGCCGGGCTGGCGGCGCTGACCCGGTCCCAGTCCGAGGCGTGGGCGTGCCGCGGCGTGTGCTGCAACGCGATCTGCCCCGGCTTCGTCGTGACGCCGCTGACCGCGCCGGTGACTAGCGACCCGGAACGCGTCCGGGCGCTGGCCGCACGCACGATGATCGGCCGCAACGGCGAGCCCGCGGACTTCGAGGGTGCCGCCGTCTTCCTGGCCGGCCCGGCCAGCGCGTACGTCACTGGGCAGACGCTGTTCGTCGACGGCGGCTTCGCCGCCACCTGACCAGCCGCTGACGGGCCCGCCGCTGGGCGAAACGCCGGGGGAAGTGGGCATTTCTGGTCTGCGCGGACGGCACAATGGCGGACATGGCCCGACGTTCTGCACCCCCGCCCCCGCCGCCCGATTTCGAAGAAAACATCGTCGACATCGACGTCGCCGAGGAGATGCGGGGCAGCTACCTGGAGTACGCCTACTCCGTCATCTACCAGCGCGCGCTGCCGGACGCCCGGGACGGGCTCAAGCCGGTGCAGCGCCGCATTCTGTACCAGATGAACGAGATGGGGCTGCGGCCCGACCGCGGGCACGTCAAGTGCGCCCGCGTCGTCGGGGACGTCATGGGCCGCCTGCACCCGCACGGCGACAGCGCCATCTATGACGCCCTGGTGCGGCTGGGGCAGCCCTGGGTGATGCGGCTGCCGCTGGTGGACCCGCACGGCAACTTCGGCTCGCTGGGCGGCGAGGACCCCGCGGCGGCCATGCGGTACACCGAGGCCCGGCTGACCGCGGCGGCGATGGAGATGGTGGCCTCGATCGACGAGGACACCGTCGACTTCGTGCCGAACTACGACGGGCAGGAGACCGAGCCCTCGGTTCTGCCTTCCGCGCTGCCCAACCTGCTGGTCAACGGCGCGTCCGGGATCGCGGTCGGGATGGCGACCAACATGGCGCCGCACAACCTCGGTGAGGTCATCACCGCCGCGCGGCACCTGATCCGGCACCCCGACGCCGGTCTCGACGCGCTGATGCGCTTCGTGCCGGGGCCGGACCTGCCCACCGGCGGGAAGATCGTCGGCCTGGAGGGCATCCGGGAGGCGTACGAGTGCGGGCGCGGGGTCTTCCGCACCCGGGCCAGCTGCCGGATCGAGCAGATCACGCCGCGGCGCACCGGGATCGTCGTCACCGAGCTGCCGTACGGGGTGGGGCCGGAAAAGGTCATCGCGCGCATCAAGGACCTGGTGCAGGCCAAGAAGCTCACCGGGATCACCGACGTCAAGGACCTCACCGACCGGCACCGCGGGCTGCAGCTCGTCATCGAGATCCGCAGCGGCTTCCACCCCGAGGCAGTGCTGGCCGAGCTGTACCGGCTGACGCCGATGGAAGAAACGTTCGGCATCAACAACGTCGCGCTGGTCGACGGGCAGCCCCGCGTGCTCGGCCTGCGGGAGCTGCTCAGCATCTACGTCGACCACCGCATCGAGGTCGTCCGGCGGCGCAGCGAGTTCCGGCGGCGCAAGCGCGAGGACCGGCTGCATCTGGTCGACGGCCTGATGATCGCGCTGCTGGACATCGACGAGGTCATCGGGGTCATCCGGTCCAGCGACGACTCCGCGGCCGCCAAGCAGCGGCTGATGGCAGTGTTCGACCTGTCCGACATCCAGGCGCAGTACATCCTGGACACGCCGCTGCGGCGGCTCACCCGCTACGACCGGCTGGAGCTGGAGCGGGAGCGGGACACGCTGCAGCGCGAGATCGCCGAGCTGACCGAGATCCTGTCCTCCGACGACAAGCTTCGCGAGATGGTCTCCGGGGAGCTGGCCGACGTGGCCAAACGGTTCGGCACACCCCGGCGCACCGTCCTGCTGGAAGGCAACGGCGCCGCGCTCACCGCGGCGGTGCCGCTGGAGGTGGCGGACGACCCGTGCACGGTGCTGCTGTCGTCGACCGGGCTGCTGGCGCGAACCGCTCCCGGCGCGGCCGCGGACGGCGTCCTCGGCGAAGAAGGCCCGGCGGGCAGGGCCGCACACGACGTGATCGTGTCCAGTGCTCCGGCCACCGTGCGCGGGACGATCGGCGCGGTGACCTCCGCCGGGCGGATGATCAAGCTGAGCGTGCTGGAATTCCCGGCCCTCCCGCCGAGCGCGCAGTTCCCCGGCCTGTCCGGCGGCACCCCGGTCGGGGAGTTCGTGTCGCTGGAATCCGGTGAGACCGTAGTGGCGCTGGCGCCGCTGGACACGCCCCTGGCCGGGCTGGCGCTGGGCACCGCGTCCGGCGTGGTCAAGCGGGTGCTGCCGGACTACCCCCAGGCGCGGGACGATTTCGAGGTCGTGACGCTCAAGGACGGCGACCGGGTGGTCGGCGCCGCATCGCTTCGCGACGAAACGCAGGACCTGGTCTTCGTGAGCAGCGACGCCCAGCTGCTGCGCTTCCCCGCCTCGGTGGTCCGGCCCCAGGGACGCCTCGCCGGCGGAATGGCCGGCATCCGGCTGGCGGCCGGCGCGACGGTCATCTGGTTCGGCGCGGTCGACCCCGCGGGCGGCTCTTCCGGGAACGGCTCTTCCGGGAACGGTAGTGCCGATGGGGCTGCCGCCCTGAATGGTTCCGGAGGTGCTGGCGGCGGTGCCGAGGCCGGTGAGCCGGTCGTGGTGACCGTGGCCGGCAGCGCCGGGGCCTTGCCCGGGACGGCGGCCGGCAGCGTCAAGGTCAGCCCCTACGACGAGTTCCCGGCCAAGGGGCGGGCGACCGGGGGCGTACGGTGCCATCGGTTCCTCAAGGGCGAGGACACGCTGATCCTGGCCTGGGCCGGGCCGGGGCCCGCGCTTGGTGCCACCGAGGCCGGTGGTCCGGTGGAGCTGCCCGGGGCGTTCGGCCGCCGGGACGGCTCCGGGGTCGGGCTCGCCCAGCCGCTGGCCGCCGTAGGCGGCGCCGCCACGCTCTTCCCGGAGTCTCCGCTCCCCTGAGCACGCTTCCCATCGGCGTGGGACTTTCCGCATCCGCAGATGCTGCGGAAAACTACGCCGATCATGGGATGGGGCCGATCTCATGGGATGAGAAGGTGCGCTGGGCTGTTGGAGGTCTCGTGGTGGACCGGGTCGGGGGGCGGGGCCCCGAACTGCCGGGCAGCTCCGGTGTGCGCTCAGAGGGCGTTGAGAGCGCGGCATTGGGTTATGACCAGGCGAGATGCCGATCCTTCAACGAACAGGGGCCGAATGGCGGCCCGCTGGGGAAGGGAGGCAATTTATGCCGTCCGCAAAGGGCGTGCTGCTGCGCCGCGCCGTCATTACCGCTGTCCTGGCCGGGGGGATGGGGGCTGGCGCGGCCACGGTGGCCATCGCGGCCACGCACGGCAGCACTCCGTCGACGTCGACATCGACGACGGCCACCACACCGTCAACGTCAACGTCACCGTCGGCGAAGCCGACGCACAAATGCCCTAACATGGGCAGTCAGTCGCATGGGAGCTCGAGTACGAGCGGGTACTACGCGGCGCCTGGCCAGTAACGGGCGGATGAGCCGTCGCCGCTCCGTCGGCACGGACCGGTTGCCGACCCGATGCGGGCCAGCTGGGCGGACTGCCGCCCGGCTGGCCTGCAGCCCCGAATGGAGCCTGGCTGGGCCGGACGGGTCAGACGTCGATGCGGGACGGGTCGAGCTCGGCAGCGCCGCCGACGATGAAGTCACGGCGCGGGGCGACCTCGGACCCCATTAGCAGGCTGAAGATGTCGCCCGCGATCGCGGCGTCCTCGATCCTGATCCGGCGCAGCGTACGATGCTGCGGGTCCATGGTGGTCTCCGCCAGCTGGGCGGCATCCATCTCGCCCAGGCCCTTGTACCGCTGGATCGGCTCTTTCCAGCGCTGGCCCCGGCGCTCCAGGTCCAGCAGCATGCGCCGCAGTTCCGCGTCGGAGTACGTATAGGAGTACTTCTGCTGGCCCTTGCGGGGATTGGACAGCTCGACGCGGTGCAGCGGCGGCACCGCGGCGAACACCCGGCCGGCGTCCAGCAGCGGCCGCAGGTAGCGGTGGAACAGGGTGAGCAGCAGGCAACGGATGTGCGCGCCGTCCACGTCCGCGTCGGCCATGAAGATGACCCGCTGGTAACGCGCGGCGTCCAGGTTGAAGGCCGAGCCGGAACCGGCCCCGATCACCTGGATGATGGAGGCGCACTCGGCGTTCTTCAGCATGTCGGCCAGCGACGCCTTCTGCACGTTCAGGATCTTGCCGCGGATCGGCAGCAGCGCCTGGAACTCGGAGTTCCGCGCGAGCTTAGCCGTGCCGAGGGCCGAGTCGCCCTCGACGATGAACAGCTCGCTGCGATCGTCGGTGGTGCGGCAGTCGACCAGCTTGGCCGGCAGCGAGGAACTGGCCAGCGCGGACTTGCGGCGCTGGTTCTCGCGGTGCTCGCGCGCAGCGACCCGGGCCTTGGCGGCCGAGATGACCTTCTCCAGCAGGGCGCGCGTCTGCTGCTTGCCGGCCCGGCCGCGGGCTTCGAAGAACGTCTTCAGCCCGGCCGAGACCACCTGGGCCACGATCCGGGACGCCGGCGGGGTGCCGAGGACTTCCTTGGTCTGGCCCTCGAACTGCGGCTCCGGCAGCCGGACGGTGACGATCGCGGTCATGCCTTCGAGCACGTCTTCCTTGGTGACGGGCTCTTCGCCGTTCTTCAGCAGGCGGGCCGCACGGAGCTGCTCGTTCATGGTGCGGACCAGCGCACGATCGAAGCCGGCCACGTGCGTGCCGCCGTGCGGCGTGGCGATCACGTTGACGAAGGAGCGGGTGGCCGTGTCGTAACCGCTGGTCCACTGCACGGCCACGTCCACCTCAAGCTCACGCTCCACCTCGGTGGGCGTCATGTGGCCCCGGTCGTCGAGCACCGGCACGGTCTCGGTGAACTTCCCGGCTCCGACCAGCCGCAGCACGTCGGTGACCGGCTCGCCGGACGCCAGGTGCTCGCAGAACTCGCTGATGCCGCCGTCGAAGCGGAACTCCGCCTCGCGGGGCCCGGCGGCGGCGGGCGGCGCCGCGGAATCCGCCCCGTCCAGGGCACGTTCGGCCAGCTGCTCGGCGGCGCTCACCGGGGCGGCGGGCGCGGGGCGCTCGTCGCGGACGTGGATGGCCAGGCCCGGCACGAGGTAGGCCGTCTGGCGGGCGCGCTCGGTGATGGCGGTGAAGCTGAACCGGGCGTCGCGCACGAAGACCTGGCGATCGGGCCAGAACCGGGTGCGGGTGCCGGTAACCTTCTTCGCGACCCGCCGGACCTGGCGCAGGCCGCCGCGCCGGGTGAAGCTCGCCCCGGGACTGGGCTCGCCGTTGTCGGTGAACTCCCCGGTGACGCCGCGGCGGAAGCTGGTCGCCCAGGTGCGGCCGTCCCGGTCCACCTCGATGTCCAGCCGCGAGGCCAGGGCGTTGACCACCGAGGCGCCGACCCCGTGCAGGCCGCCGGAAGCGGTGTAGGAGCCGTTCCCGAACTTACCGCCCGCATGCAGCCGGGTCATGACCAGTTCGACCCCGGTGAGCTTGGTCTTCGGCTCGACATCGACGGGGATGCCGCGGCCGTTGTCGCGGACCTCGGCCGACCCGTCAGCAAGCAGCACCACCTCGATGCGCGAGCAGTGACCGGCCAGCGCCTCGTCGACCGAGTTGTCGAAGATCTCCCACAGGCAGTGCTGCAGCCCGCGGCCGTCGGTGGAGCCGATGTACATGCCAGGCCGCTTGCGGACGGCGTCCAGGCCTTCGAGGACGGAAAGGTGCCGGGCGGTGTAGCCGCCCGCGTCAGCAGTCGCCGCGGATGGGTCAGCGGCGGCAAGGGTGGTCACGAGCGGTGGATCTCCTTCACTGGGCCAACATGGGGTTGCGACGCCCCTTCGCAGGGTAGTCCGCCTCGGCGGATGATGTCGGCTGGCACGCCGGAACCGAGGCAGGCAACGGACATATGCCGTACGAATGCCGTCCGACCGGCTAACTTCAGTGTGATTTCGGGCGGGATCTTTCGCTGTCGGCGTACGCGACGCCAGGAGGGGAAGGCTGACGCACGGGTGAGTGTTGTGCTCTGCTGTAGGTACAGCGCAGATCACGAAGCCAGCCGGATATCAGAAGCCGGAGGCACGAGGCGAGGAAGGCGACGTTGACCGGAGCTCTAGCCCCCACCCAGCCGCTTACGGCTGCGGACGTGTGCGACCGCTGCGGCGCCCAGGCGTACGTCCGAGTCATGCTCCCGAATTCCCTGGAGCTACTGTTTTGCGCGCACCACAGTCGGGAGTACCAGGAGGCACTCGCGAAGGTGGCCAGCGAAATTCAGGATGAGACACAGCGGCTATCGGATCCCTCCTAAAGGGCTGCTGCCGGAGTTGTCAGCACCCGTGCCTGCCCGGCACGTTCAGGTGAGCCCGGGCAGCGGGCCTGTGCGCCCGGATCGATCCCGGTGAAGCAGCCGGGCCGAGTACACTACGCGCGGTCATAACGAACGACGGCCAGGGGCCGGGAAGAGCGGAAAGCTCTTCCCGGCCCCTGGCCGTTACGCTGGCGTGCGGCAGTGCTCAGTCCAGGTAGTCCCGCAGGACCTGGGACCGGGACGGGTGCCGCAGCTTGGACATGGTCTTCGACTCGATCTGGCGGATGCGCTCCCGCGTCACCCCGTAGACCTTGCCGATCTCGTCCAGGGTCTTGGGCTGGCCGTCAGTGAGCCCGAACCGCATGGAGACCACGCCCGCCTCACGCTCGGACAGGGTGTCGAGCACCGAGTGGAGCTGCTCCTGGAGCAGGGTGAAGCTCACCGCTTCACCCGGCTGGATCGCCTCGGAGTCCTCGATCAGGTCACCGAACTCGCTGTCGCCGTCCTCACCGAGCGGTGTGTGCAGCGAGATCGGCTCACGGCCGTACTTCTGGACCTCGATGACCTTCTCGGGCGTCATGTCCAGCTCGGCGGCTAGCTCCTCCGGGGTGGGCTCACGGCCCAGGTCCTGGAGCATCTGCCGCTGCACGCGGGCGAGCTTGTTGATGACCTCGACCATGTGCACCGGGATACGGATCGTCCGGGCCTGGTCGGCCATGGCACGGGTGATCGCCTGCCGGATCCACCAGGTCGCGTACGTGGAGAACTTGTAGCCCTTGGTGTAGTCGAACTTCTCCACGGCGCGGATGAGGCCGAGGTTGCCCTCCTGGATCAGGTCGAGGAAGAGCATGCCGCGGCCCGTGTAGCGCTTGGCCAGCGAAACGACCAGCCGCAGGTTGGCCTCGAGCAGGTGATTCTTGGCGCGGCGGCCGTCCTCGGCGATCCATTCCAGGTCAATGCGCTGGTCCGGGTTCAGCCGGAGATCGTCGGCTAGCTTCTCCTCGGCGAACAAGCCCGCCTCGATCCGCTTGGCCAGCTCAACTTCCTGTTCGGCGTTGAGCAGCGGCACCTTGCCGATCTGCTTCAGGTAGTCCTTGACCGGGTCGGCGGTGGCACCGGCCACCGCGACCTGCGCGGCCGGGAGGTCGTCATCGTCATCGCCGAAGACGAAGGTCTCGTCGTCACCCTCGCCGCCCTCGGTGGCCGGTTTGGCCACACCCGGGACGGCGACGACAGCGGCCGCCACCACGGTGACCGCACCCGCTGCCCCGGCCGGGGGCCCGCTGGCGACGGCGTCCTCGGGCTCGTCTGGCCCCTCAGCCTCATCGGCGTCGGCCAGGTCGGGTTCCTCGGTGTCGTCCGCTACCTCGGCCTCGTCGATCTCTACGACCGCGAGCGACTCCACGTCGTCCACGGACAGCTCGTCGAAGTCCTCGAGATCGCCCTCTTCCAGGCCCGCGGAGACGCCGTCCGCATCGTCTAGATCGACGACGGCGACTTCACCGGGAAGGTCGGCGCCTTTCGCGCCGTCAACGTTGCCGCGGCCATTCACCGCCACCGGCCCCGATCCGTGCCGGTCCGCGGAAGCCAGCGTGTCCTGCTCCGCCGACGGCTGGGAGCGCTTCCGCGCTGCGGAGTCAGCGCGCACCACCACGGTCACCCCTTCCTTCGCTGGATAGCAGCATGCACGACCGCGAAGCGCGGCCGGCCTGCCGGACTGGCGACCGATACCGGCGCCTTTCCTGTGTGCGTATGGCGAGAATCAGGTCCTCCCGCGAGGGTCCGGATGCATGGACCGGAGAAGCAGGATCAGACTGCGCCGGGACGGGCCCCCGCGCAGTGCACGGAAGCAGCCCACCTACCTCCCTACTCACACCACCATAGGCGGCAGCCGTGGATGACTTGTACATGACGAGGCACGAAGACCGACATCCGGGCAGCCGCACAGATGCGACGCCTACCGGCCGCAGAGTATTCCCCGGGGGGGTCATGACCCATCCTTTTCGCCGGGCGTGCGGTCCCGCGTGCCGGTGGGCGCATCGCCCTCGGGGACGTCGCGGGGGGGCACATGCAGAACGAGCACGGTCACGTCATCGTCCTGCTCATGACCGGCGAGCATCGCGTCCACCAGGTAGCTGAGCAGCCGCTCCGGGTGGCCGACCACTCCGCCCCGGGCCCGGGCCGCCACGGCGACCAGCTCGTTCAGGCCCGCGTCCAGGCCCCGGATGCGGTTCTCGACCAGGCCGTCGGAGTACAGCACCGCGGTGCCGCCGGACGGCAGCCGGAACGGATGCTGCTGGCGCGGGCTCGGCCAGCCCAGCGGCGTTCCGGCTTCGGTCTCATCGAGGAAGGGCTCAGCGTCCAGGCCGAGCCGGAGCACCGGCAGGTGGCCGGCGTTGCCCATCAGCCCGTCGCCGGTCTGCGGGTCGATGACCAGGTACGCGACGGTGGTGACCTGCTCTTCCAGCTCGGTGGCGCTGAACAGCCGATCCAGGCCGGTCAGCACGGCCGCGGGCCGCGGATCGGTCAGCGCGAGTGCGCGCAGCGCGTTGCGGACGCGGCCCATGCCCGCCGCGGCGGTGAGCCCCTTGCCCATGACGTCGCCGACCGCGATGGCCAGCCGCCCGTCCGGCAGCCGGAACGCGTCGTACCAGTCCCCGCCGATCTCCATGTTCCGGGCGACCGGCAGGTATCGCGCCTCCATGACCAGGCCCGGGACCAGCGGCAGCTGATCCGGCAGCAGGCTGCGCTGCAGCGTTTCCGCCGTCGTGTGCTCCCGCTCGTACATGGCGGCGCGCTCCACGGCCAGGGCGCACTGCCCGGCCAGTGCCTCCAGGAAGACGCGCTCCTCCTCGGTGATCTTCCGCGGGCGGCCGAAGGAGAACCGCAGGGCACCCAGCGGGGCCCCGGCGGCCAGCAGCGGCAGCCCCACCCAGGACCGCTCGTCCTCCCCGGCGACGATCTCGATCGGGGCGTCCTCCAGCAGCACGCGCAGCGCCTCGGTGTCCTCGGCGAGCACCGGCCGGCGGGTGGCGATGGCCCGGGTCATGACCCCGGGGCTGTCCAGCAGAATGTCCCGGGTCGCGGCGGACTGCCCAGGCGGCATGCCGGCCGGGTTGATCACCTTCAGGCGGCCGCCGTCCAGCAGCGCCACCGCGGACCGCTGCGCGCCGATCGCGGTGCGGCCCACCTCGGTGATGACCTCGACCACCTGCTCGACGGTCAGCGCCTCGGCCAGCATGGAGGTGGCCTGCTGCAGCCGCGCGGTGCGCAGCGCGGCCGCCGAGAGCTGCTCGGTGAGCCGGCCGCGCATCTCCTCGGCTTCACGCTGGCCGGTGACGTCCGTGCTGGCTCCCACCCACTCGACGACCTTGCCGTCCCGTTCGACCGGCACGGCGCGGACGTCGTAGTGCCGGTAGGAGCCGGCCCTGGTCCGGACCCGGTACCGGTCGTCGAAGGTCTTCCCGGACTTGACACAGGTCTGCCAGTCGCGCCCGACCCGGTCCCGGTCCTCGGGATGGATCGCGTCCTGCCAGCCGCTGCCCAGGAACTCCTCCAGGGACTGCCCGGTGACCCAGCGCCACTCGGGGCAGTCCTCGGTGATCTCGCCGTCGGCGTCCGCGACCCAGACAATCTGCGCACCGCCCAGCACCAGGGAGCGGTAGCGCTCCTCGCTGCGCCGGATGGCGTCCTCCGAACGCTGACGGCTGGTCACATCCACCGCGATCAGCACGACGCCGGTGATGTGCCCGTCGCCGTCGTGCGAGGGGAACCAGGACAGGGCCAGGTGCGCGGTCTCCCCCAGGGTGCCCGCCGCGGCCCCGTTGGTGTCCCGCGGCACCGCGGCGCCTGCCAAGCCAGCCGGGCTGGGTGCGGGTGCGGCAGCCGTGCCCGGCGTGCGGTACTGGTGCGCGCCGAAGACCGGCTGATCTTCCGCCAGGACCTGGCGGGCCGCCGACTCGGCCGTGGCGGCGAACTCGGACGGCCAGACATGGGACGGCTTTTGACCGATATGAGCTTCCGGGTCGCGGCCGTACAGCCGGGCCAGCATGTCGTTGACCCGGCGGAAGCAGAGGTCGGGGCCGAAGAGAGCGAAACCGATCGGCGCCTCGCGCAGCAGTGTGTCGAGCAGCGCGGCGTCCGCCGTGCCGAGCTCGGACATCCGCGGCTGAGGCATGGACATGTCAGTGCTCACCAAGGGCACCGGTGTCTCATGCACCGACCTGCCATCGGCGGCTCCTTCCTGCTCCCTCATCACGCACAGGTGCCAACGGCGTACGTCAGCGCTACCGGCCGCGGTCACGGCGAACGAAGGCCGCCCCCGCGCCACGGCCGTCTGCTCTATCGTCCCCGGAAGACCGTCGGCTTGGTGGCTCTTCGCAGCAGTTATTCACACAAGCGTGCCACATTCCCGGCGCCGCTGCGGCCAGGTGACCATACCTGGTGCCGACCTGGGCGGTTTGACGGACAGCACGCGGCGGGACGGGACCGCTTCGCCCACCCGTCCCGTTCTGGGCACCGACCGCAACACGCCGATTCCGGTCGAAACTACAGCGGGCATTGCACCGTAGCGTAGCGTCCACATGTACAGATCTGAGAGGCTATCAAGGTGAGTCCGCAGAGCCGACGACGCAGTCCATCCCCCGGCGGAGGCAGCGGCCAGGATAGGTCGGCGGCATCCGCCGCGCCCCCGAACGCGCTGTTCGATGAGCTGCTGCGCGCTGCGCGCGAGCTCCTCGCGGTACGAAGTCCGCTGGACGCGGAGCTGATGGTCAGTGAGCTGCTGGGCACCTGGTGGGGGCAACGCGGGGACAGCGCACGGAACGCTGATGTGGAACGGCTGGTCGGTGAGGGGCTGGTCGACTACGCCGCCCGGCGCAGCAGCCCGGCCGCGCTCGCGCTGCTGTCCGGCATCGCCTGCCTGGGCACGCCCCGGCAGGCGTCCAAGGCCGAGCAGGCGGCGCTGGAACTGATGGAACGCGGTGTCCGCAGCCCCAACTGGGCGCAGCATCTGGGCGCGGTCACCGGGTCCGAGTGCTACATCAACAGCGACGCGTACGGCGACACCGACGAGGTGGTCTGCGTCTTCAGCTACGGCGGCACCGAGCCGCACGCGCTGGTCACGGTCGTGGACTACAACGTCGACGGGATGATCCGCGACGGCTGGGTGACCTCCCAGGTGACCAAGCTGCTGGAGCTGTGCCGCAAGCCGTCCGGGGAGGGCGACCGGGGCGGCTTCAAGCCAGTGCACGCCCCGGCCGCGCGGCGCATGCTGGAGGCCGCCCTGGCGGAAACCGACACGGCCGACAACCCGCCGGTCAGTGAGTCGTTCGCCTCCTACCACGCGTTCATCCGGGCCCGCATCCGTGCGCTGCCGCCATCGGCGGGTACCGGCAGCCTCAGCGGGCCGGTCGGCCCGGGCGGCACCACCGGCAAGCGGCGGCCGTGGAGCAAGGACCGCCGGGCCATGCTCGCCGCTGAGTTTCTCGCCTCCGACGAGGCCGAGGACCTGTCGGACCGCAGCGCGGCCAGCCACTGTGCCGACCGGATCATCGATTACGGCTGCGATCAGGACTTTGGCCGGCCACTGCGGATGAGCCCCGTCAAGGCCGAGACGTTCCTGCTGACCTGGCTGCCGCGCAAGGTCATGCTCACGCCGGAGGAGCAGGAGGCGATGCCGCACGTGCTGCTCGCCTGGATCCGCTGGGCGGGACGGCGCCGCGGCCTCGGTGAGAAGGCGGTCAGCGCGACTCTCGACGCGGTGTTCAACGTCATGGGCGCGTTCAGCCGGGCTTACCGGGGCCCAGCGGAATTCGGCCTTGATTCGGCTCTGGTCGCGCGGCTGCTGCCGGACAGCGACCTGGAGGCCCTCCCCCGGCGGGCCTTCGCGTTCCCGCTGCTGCACGGCCGGGTCGGCGGCGTCGACCTGGCCACCCTTGACCCGGCGGACCCGGGCGGCCGGCGTGCCCTGCTCGAGGCCGCGCACGAAGATGCCGGCACCGATGACCGCCACCTGCAGCAGCATCTGGACCTGGCCGACCGGCTGTGGCGCGGCGACCCGCCCGGCCTGTGGGAGGCCGCGCAGCGGCTGCTGGACGCCGACCAGGACCGGCACGACGTGCTGCACATGCTGATGGAGGTCATCGAGGCGGCCGGCGACGACCGCGTCGCCCTGGCCGCCACGCTGCGTGATCTCACCCCGGAGTCCGGGAACTGAGGAGCCCCGGGGTCTGAACCGTGGGCCGTCGGCGATCGACCTCAACGCTGATCTGGACGGATCGGCAGGGCGGTGTGCTGGGCGGTGGGGGGTGCCGGGATACCCTAACCGGGTGGACGGCCGGTGGGAGTTCTGGATTGACCGGGGCGGCACGTTCACCGATATCGTGGCGCGGCGGCCCGACGGGACGCTTGCCGCGCACAAGCTACTGTCGGAGAATCCGCGCGCGTACCGGGACGCCGCCGTGGCCGGGATACGGGAGCTGGTCGGCGTCGGCCCGTCCGAACCGGTCCCGGCGGACCAGATCGGCGCGGTCCGGCTGGGCACTACGGTCGCGACGAACGCCTTGCTGGAGCGCACGGGCGAGCGATGCGTGCTGGTTATCACCGCGGGTTTCCGTGACGCGTTGCGGATTGCCTACCAGAACCGGCCACGCATCTTCGACCGGCAGATCGTGCTGCCCGAACTGCTGTACGAGCGGGTGATCGAGGCTGGAGAGCGGGTCAGCGCCCGCGGCGAGATCCTCATGCCCCTTGACGAGGACGCGGTAGCGCGCGACCTGTCCGCCGCCTACGCGGACGGGTTCCGCTCCGTCGCGGTGCTGTGCATGCACGGCTACCGGTACCCAGAACACGAGGCGAGAATCGGCCAGCTCGCCAGGGAGATCGGGTTCACCCAGGTCAGCGAGTCGCATGAGACGAGCCCGCTGATGAAGCTGGTGTCGCGTGGCGACACTACGGTGGTGGATGCCTACCTGTCACCGATCCTGCGCCGCTACGTGCACGAGGTGGCTGATGAGCTGGGCGGTATCCGGCTGCTGTTCATGCAGTCCAACGGCGGCCTCACCGACGCGGCCAGCTTCCGCGGCAAGGACTCGATCCTGTCGGGGCCGGCCGGCGGCATCGTGGGGATGGCACGCACCGCCGCCGCGGCCGGCTTCGGCCGGGTGATCGGATTCGACATGGGCGGCACGTCTACCGACGTGTCGCACTACGCGGGGGAGTTGGAGCGGCAGTACGAGACACAGGTAGCCGGGGTCCGGATGCGGGCACCGATGCTGTCCATCCACACCGTGGCCGCCGGCGGTGGCTCCATCCTGCACTTCGACGGCAGCAGATACCGGGTCGGGCCGGATTCGGCCGGGGCGCACCCCGGGCCCGCGTGCTACCGGCGCGGCGGCCCGCTTACCGTCACCGACGCCAACCTGCTGCTCGGCCGCATCCAGGCCGGGCATTTCCCCCGGGTGTTCGGCGAGATCGGCGACCAGCCGCCCGACACCGAGATCACCAGGTCGCTATTCGCGTCGCTGAGCCGGGAGATCGAGCAGGCGACCGGCGGCCAGCGGGGCCCCGAGCAGGTCGCCGCCGGGTTCCTCGAGATCGCCGTGCAGAACATGGCCAACGCGATCAAGAAGGTCTCCGTACAGCGCGGGTACGACATCACCCGGTACGTGCTTTCCACCTTCGGGGGCGCGGGCGGCCAGCACGCCTGCGCCGTGGCCGATGCCCTCGGCATGACCAGGGTGCTCATCCATCCCCTCGCCGGGGTGCTCGCCGCATACGGGCTCGGGCTCGCGGACATCATCGCGATGCGCGAGACGGCGGTGGAGGCACCGCTGTCTGCGGAACTGCTCGCCGGGCTGCCCGCCGCGCTTGCGCCGCTGGAGGCCGAAGCCCGCGCCGAACTGCTCGCCGAGGGCGTCCCGGCGGACCGGATACGCGCCGAGCGCCGCGCCCACCTCCGCTATGACGGCACCGACACGCCCATCCCCGTCCCCATCGGACCCCTGGCCGGCATGATGAGCGCCTTCGAACAGACGTACCGGCGCCGCTTCTCCTTCCTCATGCCGGACAAGACCGTCGTGGCGGAAGCCGTCTCCGTTGAGGTCATTGGTACGCACGAGAGCGGGGGCGGAGGTGATGCCAGCGCCCATCCGGTAAAAATGGCGGAGGAACAAGCGGATAGCCGGGCGCAGCCGGCCGGCCGGGCGGGGACCGGCGGCGGCAAGGGCGCGCGGGCGGAGAACCACGTCCGGATGTTCACCGCGGGCGCATGGGCGCAGGCGGGACTGTTCCGGCGGGCCGGGCTGCGGCCGGGGCAGGCGGTCGACGGGCCCGCGATCATCGCGGAGAACCTGGCCACGACCATCGTCGAGCCTGGCTGGCGCGCGGTCGTTACGGAGCGCTCGGATCTGCTGCTGTCCCGGGCGACGGCGCAGCCAGCCGCCGCCCCATCCCCCCTCACTGCCTCGCCATCCCCCCTCACCGGGGCCGATCCGGTCATGCTGGAGATCTTCAACAACCTGTTCATGTCGGTCGCTGAGCAGATGGGGGTCCGGCTACAGTCCACCGCCCATTCGGTCAACATCAAGGAGCGGCTGGACTTCTCCTGCGCGATCTTCGACGCCGACGGCGGCCTGATCGCCAATGCGCCGCACATCCCGGTACACCTCGGCTCCATGGGTGAGTCCATCAGGACGGTGATAAACCGCAATAAAGGACGCATGAAGCCCGGTGATGTCTACGTGCTCAACGACCCCTACCATGGCGGCACGCATCTCCCGGACATCACCGTTGTCACTCCCGTGTTCGAAGAAGGCGGGAGGGCGACGGAGGGGAAGACGCCTGCCATATGGTTCTACGTCGCCTCACGCGGGCACCATGCGGAAATAGGCGGCATTTCGCCCGGATCGATGCCCGCGTTCAGCCGGCGCGTCGAGGAAGAGGGCGTGCTGATCGACAACTGGCTGCTGGTCGAGCACGGGACGCTGCGGGAGGCGGAGACGATCCGCCTCCTTTCCAGCGCCGAGTACCCGTCCCGCGATCCCGTCACCAACATCGCCGACCTGCGCGCCCAGATCGCCGCCAACGAGAAGGGCATCCAGGAACTGCAGCGCATGGTCCGGCATTTCGGGCTCGACGTAGTACTTGCCTACATGGGGCACGTCCAGGACAACGCGGCCGAGGCGGTCCGGCGGGTCATCACGGCGCTCCCGGGCGGCGAGTACGCCTACGAGATGGACAACGGCGCGGTGATCCGGGTTGCGGTGCGCGTCGACCGCGTGACCAGGACAGCGGAGGTCGACTTCACGGGGACTTCAGCCCAGCTCAGCGACAACTTCAACGCTCCGTCCTCGGTCGCCATGGCGGCGGTGCTGTACGTGTTCCGCACGCTGGTGGACGACGAGATCCCGCTGAACTCCGGGTGCCTGAAGCCGATAAACGTGATCATCCCGCCGGGCACGATGCTGTCGCCGGAGTACCCGGCCGCCGTCGCGGCCGGCAACGTAGAGACTTCGCAGGCGGTCGCCGGGGCGCTGTACGCGGCGCTCGGCGCGATGGCCGAGGGATCGGGGACGATGAACAACGTGACGTTCGGCAACGCGCGGTACCAGTATTACGAGACGGTCGCCAGCGGGTCCGGCGCGGGCGACGGGTTCGCCGGGACCGATGTGGTGCAAACGAAGATGACCAACTCACGGCTCACCGATCCTGAAGTCCTCGAATGGCGTTACCCGGTGCGGCTGGAGTCGTACGAGATCCGCCACGGCAGCGGCGGGGAGGGGCGCTGGCGCGGCGGGAACGGCGGCGTGCGGCGGCTTCGCTTCCTCGAGCCGATGACAGTCACGACGCTCAGCGGGCATCGCCGCATCCCCGCGTTCGGCATGGCAGGCGGTTCGCCGGGCGCGCTCGGGCGGCACTGGATGGCGCACCCGGACGGTTCCGTGACGCCGATGAGCGGCTGCGACTCGGTCCAGGCCGCGGCCGGGGACGTCTTCGTGGTCGAAACTCCCGGCGGGGGCGGCTTCGGCCGGCCGGACGGATCTGGCGGATCTGGCGGATCTGGCGGCTGATCCGGCCCGGACTACTGGGACCCCGCGCGAGAGCCGCCCGCGGCGCTGGGGCCGGGCCGGCGGGTACGGTTCCGCCCGGTGGACGGCACGGGCGAGCAGGGCGAGGCGGGTGACATTTCCCCGGGCGGCACCCGGGCCCTGGCCGGGACGCCCGATTCGGGGAACGCGGTCATCGAGGTCATCCAGCCCGGCCCGTTCGCCACGGTCGTCGACCTTGGGCGGCCCGGTTGCGGCCATCTGGGCGTCCTGCGGTCCGGCGCCGCGGACGCGGGCAGCCTCCGGCTCGCCAACCGGCTGGTCGGCAACCCGGAGGACGCTGCCGCCCTGGAACTGACCCTCGGCGGGACCGCCCTGCTGTTCCACGCACCGGCCTGGGCGGCGCTCACCGGCGCCCAGACGGCCGCCCGGCTCCAGCCGGGACCCACAGGGTGCACCCGGGTCAGCCGGGCCCGCAGGAACGGCTGAGACGATCCGGCGACCACAGGGCCGGCGGGGCGCGGCCGGCCCTGTGCTCGGCGGCATACGTGGTGACCAGCGACAGCGACCGTTCCGGGCTGCGGCTGTCCGGGCCGTCCCTGCCGCGGGCCCGGGATGGCGAGCTGCCCAGCGAGGGGATGGTCACCGGGGCGCTGCAGGTGCCGCCGGACGGCCAGCCGGTCCTGTTCCTCACCGATCACCCCGTGACCGGCGGGTATCCGGTCGTCGCGGTGGTTGTCGCGGCCGACATCGGGCGTGCCGCCCAGCTCCGGCCGGGCGAGACGGTGCGCTTCCGGCGGGTCCAGTCCCCGCTCGCGTAGGGCGGCCAAGGCCGGGCCATCCAGGGCGCGCAGCGGCGAGGGCGGGTGCGGCGAGACGGATCACCGTCCGGGGCGGAGCACGGCGTACGTGGCCTGGGCGGGCACGAGGCGGCGTCGAGGGAGGGAACCGCGAGGTTAGGTGACCAGTTGCACCAGGGCCCGTTTAGGCACTGAGAAAAGCCGCATGGACGCGGCGGGCCCCCGGGTACGGTCGCCGGCCGCCGCGGCGGTCAGCCGGCCTCAGCCTCTTGCTCGGCGGCCGGGCGGGGCCGCAGCCAGGCCTCGGCTTCGTCGTTCACCGCCGACCGTCCGTGCACCGCTCCGGCCGGATCACCGTCGCCGGGCTGGCTGGTGGGCGCGGGGCTGAAACCCGTGGCGTGCGAGCCGACCAGTTCACGGTAGGCGGCCCGCAGGTCGTCGGCGGTCACGGTGGTCAGGTCTTCGGCGGTCGCGGCCTCGTCCAGGCGCACGACGCGGACGTCGCGGTGCGCGCAGGCCCGCTCGAACAGGGAACGCGCGAACCGGCCGTTGCCGAGGTCGTTGATGCGGCGCTCCGTGCCGCCGGCGTGGCTGAAGATCTCGTCCAGGACGACGAGCGCTTCGCGGTCGAACGAGTCGCCGGCTTGCTCCGCGAGCAGGGCGGTGATGTCGGCCAGGTCCACGGGCGAGTAGCTCGGGAACTCGATCCGGGTGCTGAACCGGGAGGCCAGCCCGGGATTGCTGCGCAGGAACCGGTCCGTGTCGGCCGGGTAGCCGGCCAGCACGATGACGAGCCGGTCGCGGTCGTCTTCGGCGCGCTTGAGCAGCGTCTGGACGGCTTCGGCTCCGAACGCGTCGCCGCCGGAGTAGCCCTCGTTGTGCAGCGAATACGCCTCGTCGATGAACAGCACCCCGCCGAGCGCGGAGTCGACGAGCTTGTTGGTCTTGATCGCGGTCGCGCCGAGGTGCTCACCGACCAGATCGGCGCGCTGGGCCTCGATCACCTCGGGGCGTACCAGCATGCCGAGGGCGGCGAAGATGCGCCCGAGGATGCGCGCCACCGTGGTCTTGCCGGTGCCCGGTGGCCCGGTGAACACGAAATGCCGGGTCGGCGGCTGGCTGGTCAGGCCCTGGCGGCCGCGCAGCTTCGCCACCTGCAACTGGGCCGCGATCGCGCGGACCTGCTGCTTGACCGGTTCCAGCCCGATCAGCTCGTCCAGCTCGGCGAACGCGCTCTCCAGGGTCGGCGTGTCGGTGTAGCCGCGCAGCCGGGACGTCAGCTCGGCCAAGGCCCGCTGCAGGTCGCCGGCCTCGATCGTGACCAGTTCCTCCGGCCCGGGCTCGGCGCCGGCGGTCATCACCCGGACGTCACGGGCCTGACCGGCTTTCTCCAGCAGGGACCGGATGAACCGGCCGTTGCCCAGCTCGTCGGTGAGCCGACGGCGGCCGACGTCCTCCAGCATGCGCCACAGCGCGGGCCGGGCATCCGCGTCGAGGTTCTCGCTGCGCCGTTCCAGCAGCGCCTCGGCCAGGGCCAGCAGCTCGGCGGGAGCATAGCTGGAGAACTTGATCCGGGTGGCGAAACGGGAGGCCAGCCCCGGGTTCGTGCCCAGGAAGTTCTCCATCTGCTTTTCGTAGCCCGCCAGAATGACGATCAGGTTTTCCCGGTCATCCTCGGCCCGTTTAAGTAGGGCCTGAACCGCCTCGATCCCGAACCGGTCGCTCTGCCCGTCACCCTCGTTGACGAGGCTGTAAGCCTCGTCAATGAAAAGCACCCCGCCGAGCGCAGAGTCGATCAGCTCGTTGGTCTTTATCGCGGTGGCGCCGAGATACTCCCCGACCAGGTCCGCGCGGTGCGCTTCGATCACCGTCGGTTTATCCAGCAGGCCGAAGGCATAAAAGATTTTGGCTACGACCCGGGCCACCGTGGTCTTCCCGGTACCGGGCGGCCCGAGGAAGACGAAATGCCGCATGGGCTTTTCGGTGACGACCCCGGCGATGGCCCGGCGGCGCGCGGCCTCGATGGAGGCGGCGATCGACCGGACCTGCTCCTTCACCGGGGCCAGCCCGATCATCCGGTCCAGCTCGGCCATCGCCTCGGCCACCGAGATGTCGGGCAGCGCCTCGACGGTGGCCTGATCGCGGGCGGCCGGATCGTGCGGGGCGGCGGCCGCCTGGGCGCGTACGCCATACCCGGCGGGCGGCGGCCGCATCGAGTATCCCGGCGGCCCGTTCGCGCCCATCCCGCGGCCCGCTTCGGCCCCGTACAGGTTGGCCTCCTGGGATCCTTTGGCGAGCCGCCAGACGAGGACGATGCAGGCGATCAGCCACGCGGCGGCGATCCCGATGAAGGGCTCGGCGGGCCAGCCGCGCAGGGCCGCGACGCCGATTGGAATCGACCACAGCAGCGCCCAGGCCACCGTCCGGCAGGGCACATGCCAGCGGGCCAGCGGGCCCGCGTGCGCCGCCACGGCGACGACGAAGGGCAGGATGAGCAGCAGGTAGAGCCACGAGCTGCTGGTACCGGCGACGCCGGCCGCGACCAGGCCCCAGACCGCGACCGACAGCGAGGCGAGCAGGCTGCGGCGGCCCTTGATCACCGCGTAGACCGCGTAGACCATCGCCGCGAGAAGAACGATGCCGATCTCTGGGCCGCAGAGAATAATGGCGAGGACGACCAGGCCGATCTTCAGCGGAAGCGGAGCCCGCCGGAAAGCGCCGAGAACGCGGGCGAGCCGACCGGGAACGGCTGGCGCCGCGGGCTGAGCTCTGTCGTTTGGCAGCATCTCGCTTCCTCGCACCTAGTCCCCTGTATAGCGCATCACCCGCCGTTCAGGTCAGCACACGGCCGGATACGGGGGGTGAGATTCATATTTTGTACTTTCAGGATCGGTAGGGCGGGGAGGTAGCTGCTCCCCCAATGATGGACCCCGCCGCTGCGGGCACGTCAAGTATCACTTACGCCAGCCGTCCGTAAAAATCGTGCGCGCATGCGGGAGGCGGGAAAAGTCTTTCGCTGGCTTCCGGCGCTTTTATTGACATGTACACGGCTAGCGGCGCGCGATGGTTCAAACGCGGCTCATACGCGGCGGGCCAGGTCGATTTCGTCGCGCAGCGGAATGCCGTAGTCGCCGACCCGGGGAATTTCCGGTTTCTCCAGCCGGGCCCGGTCGACGGCGCCCGGGCGCAGGGCTACCAGCCGAAGGCCGCGCCGCTGGTAGAAACGGATCGCGTCCAGGTTGTCGTTGGTCGTGGTCAGGCGGATCTCGTGACAGCGCAGCTGCCGGGCGTTGGCCGCCACCGCTTCCATCAGGACCGTGCCCACGCCGGTCCGGCGCTCGATCGCGTTGAGCGTCACGACTTCGAGCATCTCGTCGGACACCTGGTAAGTGAGCAGGCCGACCACCCGGCCGGCCCGCTCGGCGATCAGCCCGGGCAACTCAGCGGGCCGGTAGACCGACTGGTGGACGACCTGCAGCTCCGATCCCCAGAGCTCCACCATGAGCCAGGCGATCATCGGGCGGTCGCCATCACCGACGGGCCTGACCCGGATCTCCGGCTGTTGCACCTCGCCATTATGCCGGGCCGATACGCGAGAAACAGAAGTTGATTAATGTGCGGTGAGGCGATAATTAGTGCGCCCGGGCCCGCTGGCCGGCCTCTGGCGGTTGAGGCTCTGGCGGATCCGGCTCTGGCGGCCGGATGACGCGCTGCGACGGGACGCAGCGCACATCGATGACCTCCGGCTCCTGGCGTGGAGTGCGGATGTCCGGCTGGCCGGCGCTGACCTTCGGGTAGCCGACGCGGATCACCATCTGCGGGACCTCCAGCCACGGCGTCGACCCCAGGATGCGGCGGCGGACGTAGCCGCGCCGGTCAACAGCGCTCCTGGAATCCTGCTGGTAGTTATCGTGGTGGGGCAGCGGGCCATGATGCAGCAGGCCGTACCGAGGGTCGTACCGGAAGGCCAGGTCGGCGAGTTCCAGCGGCTGGGTGAGGAACGACGCGGATACGCCCAGGCTGGTGGCCGTGAGCAGGGCCCGCTGCAGCGCCTGCCCCGCACGGAGCCAGTCAGCCGGATCGTCGCGATCAGTAAACAGCATCATCAGCTGCGGGTGACGTTCAAAACGCTCGTGCCAAGCATGGCGACGAGCGCGAGCGGACCAGCTATCCGCGCTGGAGCCAATGCCTGCGTCAGCCGGGTCGGAGCCACTACCGGAGTCCGCCGCGCCGAGCGAGAAATCCCGGACCGGGGCATTGGCCCTGGCGGGACGGGGACCTGAGGCCGTCAGGCGCACACCGCAGCCGTCCTCGGTGTGCGCCGTCCACTGGGTCAGTTCGTCCCGGAACTGGTGAAGCAGCGCGTCATAGGAAAGACCGCCTGAGGCCGCCGCGTCATCCGCGGCGGCGATGACCATGGCGTCGGCAGCGGTATCCCTTCCGTCCGCTCCGGTCAAGCCCCAACTGTCCCCGGCAGCCGGGGCCGTACCGCGCCCGGCCACGGCGATGGCCGCGTCGGCGCCGGCGGACGCCTTCAGCCACCTCCGGGCGTACGGTCCGTGCAGCACACGCAGCCAGCCGTCCTCACGGGCTGCCGCGCGTTCGACTTCCACCAGGACCCCTGGGTGGACTGGAGCATCACTGAAGGGCCGGCGGTCGGTATGACGCTGCCGAATAGCCTCATAGAGCTCCTTCTCCAGCTTTTTCGGTTCGTGCGTCCGTCCGGCGACGATCTCAACCGAAGCGAGCAGCCCCGGATCGCTATCCGGGGCCGGCACCAGGGCGATGACCGGATCGTGGCCCAGCATCCGAATAGCCAGCCGCAGGTTCATCAGGGCGGCGCCGCAGCCGATCGCGTATTCACGGGCCCACGGCCCGGGGGCGGGGGAATGGAGGAGCAGATCCCATCGGCCGCGTCTCGCCCCCGCACTGTCGCTGACGTTAGCGCGCAGTTCGATGCGGTCGTCCGCAATGATCCGGAAGGACCATGGCTGGCTGTTGTAAACCGACGGCGCCCACATAGCTGGCTCGATCACGTGATAGATGCTGCGCGCATCGGCAAACGGCTTCAGCATGGCGTACCTCGCTCAGTCGCCGTCCCCGGGAATCTTCAGCCTCGCATCGTTTGCCCCGCCAGGGATGTGTCCGACGACCCTGAACGGCGGGCCCTTCGTCTTGTGTGGCATCGTTGCGCGGAAGGGGAACCGCCGAGGTATACGGCCCAATCGGCCGGGTACGGGAGGCGTCATGGCATTCCAGAGTCCAGACCAGCCCGACGAGGAGTTCCGGCGGGACCGCCACGAGCATGGCGGTATGCCGGAGAAGCTTGACGACGACCGGCTGGCCCACGAGGCAGAAGAAGAGCGGGTGGAAGCGGGAGTCGATCCCTTCGACCCTGATGAGGTGCCGCCGGCGACCGACACCCCGCCGCTCGACACCAACATCCGCGACACCGAGGTTTGGCAAGAAGAGCGCGCCGAGATCAAGCGCGAGGAAGACCACGATGAGGTGCTGATCCACCCCGACCGGCGGCAGTTCCCGCCGACGCGGTACGACGAGTAACCTCGGCCGGACGTCGCGGCCCGCTTCCCTGGCCGGCCTCTGCAGCAGCGCCCTCAGCTTGACGGAGATCGGCGCCTGACCCGGATCGGCGCGGACCTGATCGACCAGCTCCAGCCCGCCGGGCAGTTGGGCGGCGGCGAAGGCCGAATGCCACAGTGTGCAGAACCGGCAGTCGTTCCGCCCTGACACGTACGCGGCGATCAGCTCGCGCTGACCGGGGTCAGGTAGCGGGGTGGGGCGTCCCGCTTGTGCATCGTGGCTTCCCGGCGGGGCAGCCGCGATCAGCCACCTCCGGTTAGGCCCGGCACCGGTCAAGACCCGGCGCAGCACGGCGACCACCTTGCCCACGATGGCCGCGCGGTCGCCCAGGATCGGCGAGTAGGCGGCATTCAGCGGCATCAGCCAGACGTGACCATCGGCTCGCTTGGCGGTGCATGGGCGACTCTTCGCACGTCAATGTCGAGGGATGCAATGGCCGGCCGCTGGGGCGAGTATCCGCGGACACTATGTTCCCTAACTAGTTGGGGAACTTGCTAGTCTGGCGGTGACGGCCGATGGCCAGAATCGGCCGGACCCTGGAGGAGGGAGACCAGCATGGCGAAGACCTGGTTCATCACCGGCACGTCGAAAGGCTTCGGGCGGGAATGGGCCGAGGCGGCCCTCGACCGGGGCGACAATGTTGCGGCCACCGCACGCCACACCGAGCCGCTGCGGCCGCTGACCGAACGGTACGGCGCGGCGGTGCTGCCGATTCAGCTGGACGTGACCGACCGCGCGACCGCCTTCGCCGCCGTCCAGCAGTCGGCGGGGCACTTCGGGTCGCTGGACATCGTGATCAACAACGCCGGCTACGGGCAGCTCGGCATGGTGGAGGAGCTGAGCGAGGAGGAGATCCGGGCGCAGCTGGAAACCAACTTCTTCGGGGCGCTGTGGGTGACGCAGGCGGCCCTGCCGATCATGCGGGAGCAGGGCTCGGGCCGCATTCTCCAGGTGACCAGTGAAGGGGGTATCCGGGCGTTCCCGCAATTCGGCGCCTACCACGCATCGAAGTGGGCCCTCGAAGGCCTCTCCGAATCCCTGTCGCAGGAGGTCGCACAGTTCGGCATCCACATCACGTGCGTCGAGCCGGGTCCCTACTCGACCGACTGGGGATCGGCCGGACTGCGGCGCAGCGAGCAGAACCCGGGCTACGAGGCCGTGCGCAAGGGCATCGACCGCAGCAGCTGGCAGCGCGGTGACCCGCGCGCCACCCGCAGCGCCATCCTGAAGGTCGTTGACGCTGAGCGCCCGCCACTGCGGATCTTGTTCGGCAAGTCTCTGGGGCCGGTGACCGAGGAGTACCAGCAGCGGCTGGCGACCTGGACCGAATGGGAGCCGGTCTCACTGGAGGCGTTCGGTGACCCGGACCCCGGTTCGGTGACGACGATAGCGTGAGCCGGTGAGCGGGCAGAGCCGGGAGGCACCGGCCAATACGGCGGGCGGGCCAGCCCCCAGCCAGGAACCGGCCAGGCTCACGGGCAAGCAGCGGCAGAAGCTGGCCACGCAGCGCAAGCTGCTCGCGGCGGCCCGCGAGGAGTTCCAGCGTTACGGCTTCTCGGGCGGGCGTGTCGACCGCATCGCCGAGATGGCGGGCGTCAACAAGCGGTCGATCTACATGTACTTCGAGGATAAAGCCGGCCTGTTCGACGCGGTCATCCGCGAGAACCGCAACGCCGTCGGTGCGGCGGTCAAGTTCGACGCCAGTGACCTGCCTGCCTACGCGCTGCGGCTGTACGAGTACTGGCAGACCCACCCGGAGTCCGTCCGGCTGTTCTGGTGGCGGAACCTCGAGCGGGAGAGCACCACGGACGTCGAGGATGCCGCCTACAGCGGCATGGTCGCGGACATCGGCGCAACGCAGCGCACCGGGGGGGTCGATCCGGCGATCCCCCCCGCCCACCTGTTCGCGTTCGTGCTCGGGTTGCTGCAGAGCTGGGCCGTCCCGTCCGACTCGTTCTCCGTCGCCCTCGACGAGGAGGAAGCCGGCCGGAGGCGGGCCAGCATCCGCACGGCGGTCGAGAGACTGATCGCCGACGCCGGCCAGCCCCGGCCTTGACGACGGCAGGTCAGTCGTGGACGACGACTTTCTCCAGCGACGGCCTAGGCCGCTCGCTCCGGGTCGGAGATGTCGGCCGCGGACGCGTCCAGGGCCTGCAGGATCTCGTCGGCGCTCGCCGCAAGGGCCACGCCGTGCTCGCCTGCCCCGAGCGTAATCTCACGCCCGAGCACACGTTCATCGGCGATTACCGGCCAGGGCCTGGCCGACCCGAACGGTGTGATTGTGCCGCGTTCGTAGCCGGTCGCCTGCCTGGCCGCTTCGGCATCAGGCATGGACAGGCGGCTTACCCGCAGCCGGGCCACCCGCCCACCGGAGATAGGGCAGGGTGACGCCCACTGGTAGCAAAGGCCCCAGGAGGGGCACAGTCATCCGGCCACACCACTCCTGAGCAGGTAACTCTCACCAAAGAACGACACCTAACACTAGCGGAGTGCACTTATTCGGAGGGCGCGGTATTCCGCAGGTGCGCTGCAGCGCCGACCCCGCTCGCGCGGCCAGTTAAGGATCGATGCGTTACACATGGACCACGACGATCCGCCGGCCCTTGCGTTGCTCTGGCTCTTCCACCAGCCTGCTCAGGTCGTCCAGGTCACTGGTCCGCCAGATGCCGGTACGCGACGCGGACGTACGTTGTTGCATCAAATGCAACGAACGGCGAGCGGATAACGCTCAGGAGGAGCGCAGCCATTTAGCCGCGCCCCTCCTGAGCTGGGAACTCTCCCCTATGAAGGTGCCTTAATTCAGCTGCAGCCGCTGGTGGAGCCGCAGCCTTCGCAGACGTAGCAGCTCCCGGCGGGGCGCATCTTGGTACCGCAGGTGAGGCACAGCGGCGCGTCCGCGGTACGGCCCTGGTGGGACTCCAGCAGCTCGATCGAGCTGTGGGTCCCGGGCGAGGGCGGGGCCGAGACGGCCGGGGGATCGCCGGCCGACGGCTCAGAGCGTTCGGCGGGCAGGGACTCGACCGGGGCGGACTGGGCCAGGACCTCCGGGTCCACCTCCTCGGCCAGCGCACTGGGGTCCGCACCCGCGAGCTGAGCGCTCCGCTCGGCCGCCGAGAGGATGCTCATCTCCGCACGCTGGTCGTAAGGCAGGTGGTCCAGCGCCAGGCGGCGGAAGATGTAGTCCATCACCGAGCTGGCGATCCGGACGTCCGGATCGTCGGTCAGCCCGGCCGGCTCGAAGCGCATGTTGGTGAACTTGGCGACGTACGACTCCAGCGGGATGCCGTACTGCAGGCCGACCGAGATGGCGATCGAGAAGGCGTCCATCACCCCGGCCAGCGTGGAACCCTGCTTGCCGAGCTTGAGGAAGACCTCGCCCACGCCGTCGTCGGGGTAGTCCGAGACGGTCATGTAGCCCTCGGCGCCGGCCACGGAGAACTTGGTCACCGTGGCGGGCCGCTGGCGCGGCAGCTTGCGGCGGACCGGGCGGTGCACGGCCTCGGCCGGAGGCGTGATCGCTTCGTCCGGCACGACTGCGGTCTGCCTCTTCGAGACCGAGAGCGGCTGGCCGACCTTGCAGTTGTCCCGGTAGATCGCGAGCGCCTTGAGGCCGAGCTTCCAGCCCTCGAAGTAGATCTTCTCGATGTCCTCGACGGTCGCGCTCTCCGGCATGTTGACCGTCTTGCTAATGGCGCCGCTGAGGTGCGGCTGCACGGCGGCCATCATCCGGACATGGCCCATGGGGCTGATGGCCCGCTCCCCCATCGCGCAGTCGAAGACCTCGTAGTGCGGGAGCTTAAGGCCGGGAGCGTCCACCACGTGCCCATGCTCGGCGATGTACTCGGTGATCGCTTCGATCTGCTCGGGCTGGTACCCGAGGTTCTTCAGGGCCCGCGGCACGGTCTGGTTGACGATCTGCATCGAGCCGCCGCCGACCAGCTTCTTGAACTTGACCAGGGCCAGGTCCGGCTCGATGCCCGTGGTGTCGCAGTCCATCATCAGGCCGATGGTGTTGTGACTCACCATGCCGTTCGCCACGTACGTGACATTGTCCGGCACCGAGAGGTCGTAGGTCGGCTGGACTCCACCGTCGTCATTGCTCGTCACCGATTCGAACAGGTAGCCGAGCGCCTTTCCGAGCCGCTGGTCAAGGGTCTCATCGAAGATCCTCCTGGCCAGCATGCGCGGAACCCCGCCGTGCTTACGCCGTGACAGCTGCACGGCGTTTCGAGCTGAATGGCCGGCCGGAACCAGCTCCGCCCAAGCCTCGTCCGGCAGGAAGACGTAGTCCTTCTTCGCCGAAGCGTTCAGTTCCAGTCCGGCGACCAGGCGCGCCTTGCGCTCGCCGATGAAGCCGACGTATTCGCCGAAATTGAGCGCATGATCGACATTACGCAGCCTGATCTGGCGGATCGGGCCGCCCCATCCGCTCAACGTCCGCGTCGTGGTGGCAAGACCGATCGCGAGCAGCAAAGTCCGGATCTCAGCCGCGAACGACTCATGTGCCGTTGACACGCTAGGCACGCCGTCCAGGACGGTCCCGTCGGCTTCGAAGAGGCCGCGCAGGAACGCGCTGTACACGGCCGGATCGTTCGCCTCCAGGACCGCCGACGGAATCCGGGGAATCCAGCCCTTCCCGGTGTGGCCACCGGCCGGGAGTTCCTTTGCGAATCCGGCTGCCTGCCACCAGCGGGCGAGCCGGACCGAGGAAAGGGTCAGCTCCTGGTAACCGTCCTGAGACGTCACCGCTGGCGAGATACTGAAAAGCTCCTTCGCTAGGACAGCGAGCCGTTCCGCCACATCTAGGTCTGTGTCCGCGACACACAGCCGGATGCCCTCTGCATGCAGGCTCCCGTCCCCCATGAAATAGCCGACCAGTTCGGCAAGCTCAGGCGTTACTGACTCAGGCACGCGGACATGGCGATCCCCGGTGTAGTAAGCCTGATCCAGAACTGGCAGTGGAACATGCCGTGGCTGGCCAACAAGGGTGCCCATCTGGAGCGGAACCACGTCCCCCGGCGCAATGTCCGCCAGGCGCTTCCAGACCCACGCACCGGACGCCGGTTCCACGGCCTTGACCCGGTGAGTCAGCGTGCCCTGGATGCGGTAGCCGCCCTCCGTCATGATGAGGCGCGTCGGCTCCTCACCATTCACGAAGAACTTCGTCGCCTGGCGGGGTCCCTCATCGGTGGACACCCCGATGCCCAGGTCCTGCCAGCGGTCCCCATGGGCGTCACCGAGTTCGGACAGGCGCGTGATACCCCGGTCGGTCGTTACCAGGGTGTCCCCGGTCAGGCATCCGGTTGGCGCGAGCAGGCTCGCCTGGGCGTTGCGGTAACCGTTCGCCTCGCCGATCCGGAGGCACTCCTGCCAGGTGGCGTTGGCGTCGGCGAGGATTTCGCGATCCATCGAACCGACGGTCCGGATCCGGTCGCTGGCGTCGGCGTGCTTGCGCACGACCCGCTTGTGCCCGGCCGCGTTGCGCTCGTAGCCGTCGTACGTGCCCACTACCCCGGCCAGCTCGGCCGAGCGCTTGTACGCCGTGCCGGTCATGTGCGACGTGATCGCGGCTGCGATGGCCCGGCCACCGTCTGAGTCGTAGGCGTGCCCGGTCGCCATCAGCAGCGCGCCGAGGTTGGCGTAGCCGATACCGAGCTGGCGGTAGGCCCGCGTCGTCTCGGCGATCTTCTCGGTCGGGAAGTCCGCGAAGCAGATGGAGATGTCCATCGCGGTGATGATCAGCTCGGTGATCTGGCGGAACCGCCCGGTGTCGAACGTGTCGTCCGCGCGGAGGAACTTCAGCAGGTTGACGCTGGCCAGGTTGCAGGACGAGTTGTCCAGGTGCACGTACTCCGAGCAGGGGTTGCTCGCGGTGATCCGGCCGGACTCCGGGCAGGTGTGCCAGTCGTTGATGGTGCCGTCGTACTGGATGCCCGGGTCCGCGCAGTCCCAGGCCGCCTGGGCCATCTTGCGCAGCAGCCCCTTGGCCCCGACCCGGGACACAACCTCGCCGGTACGCCGGGCCAGCAGGTCGAAGTCGCCGTCGTCTTCTACGGCCCGCATGAACTCGTCCGACACCCGGATGGAGTTGTTGGCGTTCTGGTACTGGACGCTCACGATGTCCTTGCCGCCCAGGTCCATGTCGAACCCGGCGTCGCGCAGGACACGCACCTTCTCTTCCTCGCGCGCCTTGGTCTCGATGAATTCCTCGACGTCAGGGTGGTCGACATCGAGGACCACCATCTTGGCCGCCCGCCGGGTGGCGCCGCCGGACTTGATGGTGCCGGCCGAGGCATCGGCCCCGCGCATGAAGGAGACCGGGCCGCTGGCGGTGCCGCCGGAGCTGAGCAGCTCCTTGCTGGACCGCAGCCGGGACAGGTTGACTCCCGCCCCGGAGCCGCCCTTGAAGATCAGGCCCTCTTCCCGGTACCACTCCAGGATGGAATCCATGGTGTCGTCCACGGCCAGGATGAAGCACGCGGAAACCTGCTGCGGCGACGTTGTGCCGACGTTGAACCAGACCGGCGAGTTGAAGCTGAAGACCTGATGGACGAGGGCGTACTTGAGCTCGTGCTCGAACACTTCGGCGTCGGCGTCCGAGGCAAAGTAACCGTGCTTCCGGCCGGTCTCCACGTAGGCGCCGACCACCCGGTCAACCAGTTGCTTGAGGCTCCACTCCCGCTGCGGGGTACCCACCGCACCGCGGAAGTACTTGGTCGTGACGATGTTGGCGGCGTTGATGGACCAGAAGTCGGGGAACTCGACACCGCGCTGCTCGAAGTTGACCGTGCCATCGCGCCAGTTCGTCATGAGGACGTCGCGGCGCTCCCAGGTCACCTCGTCGTAGGGGTGGACGCCCTTGGTGGTGTGGGTCCGGCCGATCCTGAGCCCCTTGCGTGCGTTCTTGCCTTTGGAAGCAGCGGTCCCGCTCACCGTCTCCGTCATGCCAAAGCCCCCTTCTGCGACCTCGCCCGGGCCGCTCATGCCTATTAGGTCTTTTGCAGCGATCAACTGCGGTGGTGCCGCCGGCCACGATTGCGGGGCCGGCTCTTTCGTTACTGCCTGACACTTGCCGGTGCCTGCCCGGTGCCTGCCCGGTACTTGCCTGGTACTTGCCTGGTACTTGCCCGGTACTTGCCCGGCCGCCTAGAACGTGTCCGCGCGCTCTTCGCGCAGCGCCTCGATCTCTTTCTCAAAGTCCGCGAGAGACTCGAATCCCCGGTAAACAGAGGCGAAGCGCAGATACGCGACCTCGTCGAGTTCACGCAGCGGGCCGAGGATGGCCAGGCCGACCTCGTGCGAGGGGATCTCGGCACAACCCCTGGACCGCATCGCTTCCTCAACGCGCTGGGCCAGGATCGCGAGCTGGTCCTCGTCGACCGGGCGGCCCTGGCAAGCGCGCCGCACACCGCGGACGATTTTGTCCCGGACGAAGGGCTCCGTCACCCCGCTCCGCTTCGCCACCATCAGGATGACTGCCTCCTGCGTGGTAAAACGCTTTCCGCACTCAGGACATGCCCGGCGGCGGCGGATTGCCACGCCGTCATCGGCGGTGCGGCTGTCGATCACCCGGCTGTCCGGGTGCCTGCAGAAGGGACAGTGCACGCGACCAAACCTCCTCGCCGACATCCGTCAAGCATCCCCGCCGGGACACAAGTTCTGGATAAAACACATTGGTGTAACTACTAGATGTTGTGGTTACGGTAGACCACCACGGCTGGTCCCCGCAAGTGCCACGACGGGTGTGTCCTGAAGCGCTGACAACGAAGGGAAAGCGAACCCCAGACGGCGTGTCGCGGCATCCGCACCCGGCACCGGCACCGGCCTCGTGGCACGATCCCATGCAGGCGCGGCGGCTAGCCTCGCGGCACCCATAGGCGCTGCCCGGCCGTGATGTCGGCAGTCTTGAGCCGATTGGCCTGCAGCATTTCCTGGACGACGGTCCGGGCGTCGGCGTGCGGGTCCGCGGTCTCGGCGATGGACCACAGCGTGCTGCCCGGCTGGACGATGATCCGCTGGCCGGATCCGGTCGCTGCATGGGCCGCCGCCCGGCTGCTGGCCTGGGCCGCGCTGGCCCCCGCCACGAACAGCCCGCAGGCCGCCACGACGGCCAGCGCCGCTACGACGATCCGGCCTCGCCTGGTGAGCCGGATCCGCCGGGAGGGGACTGCCCCCGCCGCCCGGGGCGCCGAGACCGGCCGCCCCACCAGGACCGGGCGCCCCAGCCTGGCGGGCACTGGCCTGGCGGGCACTGGCCTGGCGGGCACTGGCCTGGCGGGCACTGGCCTGGCGGGCACTGGCCTGGCGGGCGGCGCTGCCCTGGCGATTCGTTCGGCTCCGGCCCCCGCAGGGGGCGCCGTACCGGTTACCTGCGGGATCAGGGACCCGGCCGAACTGCGCCCGGCAGGCAGCGGGCGGGACGACCGGCGGGAGTAGGGCTGGGACGCACTGGAGAAACGCTCTCCCCCGCCGGGAAAGACGCAGTCACCATCCGGCAGGACCGCCCGCTTGCTCGGAATCAGCGGATGTACGTCCCGCCGGGCTGGGGCACCGGCCAGGCGGGGCCGTGGCCCCCGTGATCCGCGGTCTGTATCCGCGGGGATGGCCCCCGACGGCTGCTGCTCCACCGGCAGAGCGCTCATGCCGACCTCCTCAAACGTTCATTCGAACAACTCTGTTCGATCGTATACCTGTTCGATCGAACGAACCTACGACATCTTTGTACCCGTCGGGTCTGACAGTTTGCCGACACGTCGAACAGATGTTTGAGATCGAGCAGCGCAGCTACTACCCTCGGCATCAGATAGGCAATAACCGGATTGGAAGGTCGACTGATGGACAAGGGCAGCACGGATAACAACGCAGAGGGGACGTCCGCCACCGTCGGCGACACTCCCCGGCCCAAGGGAAAACCAGGACGTAAGCCAAAGGGCACCGTTCCGCCCGTTGTCACGGTGACGCCGGAAAGGCCGGAGCCCGGCCACGTGCTGACCTGGCGGCAGCGCAAGGTGCTTCAAGTCATTCGCGACTCGGTGCAGAAGCGCGGTTATCCGCCGTCAATGCGCGAGATCGGCGAGGCAGTCGGGCTGACGAGCACGTCGAGTGTTTCGTACCAGCTTTCGACTCTGCAGGCCAAGGGGTACCTGCACCGGGACGCGGGCCGGCCGCGGACCGTCGAGGTCCGGCTCCCGGGCCACCCTGCCGTCCGCCCTGATTTCGAACAGGATGAGGAGGAAACCGCCGAGGCACCGGCTGGGTCTTTCGATATCCCGTCACAGGAAGCGGCGTATGTTCCGCTGGTCGGCCGGATCGCCGCCGGCGGCCCGATCCTGGCCGAACAGCAGGTGGAGGATGTTTTCCCGCTGCCGAAACAGTTGGTCGGCGAGGGTGAGCACTTTCTGCTTCAGGTCAGCGGTGACTCGATGATCAACGCTGCCATCACCGACGGGGACTGGGTCGTCGTCCGCTCGCAATCGGACGCCGAGAACGGTGAGATCGTCGCCGCCATGGTCGAAGGCCAGGGCGCGGAGGGCGAGGCGACGGTCAAGACCTTCAAGAAGAGCGACGGGCACGTCTGGCTGATCCCGCACAACCCCCTGTACGCCCCGATTCTGGGCGATGAAGCTACCATCCTGGGCAAGGTCGTGGCCGTCCTCAGGCGCGTCTAGCTCGGTCGGAGACTGCCTGCCGCCGGGCTGCTCGTCAGCCGCCGCCCCCGATGCGGGCGGTCATGGCCAGCAGGCGCTGAGCGATGCGGCCGCACCCCGGCGGGGTGCGGCCGCTTGGCAGCCGGGGCTGATCTGCCGGAACCGCCGTCAGCATGCTGAAGCCCGCAAGATGCTGCCGGAGGCTTCAGCCAGTGACCACGTTGACCAGCTTGGGCGCGCGGACAATGACCTTCCGGATGGACTGGCCCTCCAGGGCACGGACCGCCCCGACCGCGGCCAGGGCCATCTCGCGCAGGTCCACGTCGCTGATGTCCGGGGGCACCTCAAGCCGGTCCCGGACCTTGCCGTTGACCTGGACCACACTGGTGACGGACTCGGTGACCAGCAGGGCAGGATCGGCGACCGGCCAGCCGGCCTTGGCCACCGACGGGTCGTGGCCGAGCAGTTCCCAGCACTCCTCGGCCGTGTACGGCGCGAGCAGGGACAGCAGCACCGCCAGCACCTCGGCCGCCTCACGGACCGCCGGGTCACCGGCGCCCGGACCGGAATCGATAGCCCGGCGGGCGGCGGTGACCAGCTCCATCAGCCTGGCCACGGCCACGTTCAGCCGGTGGACCTCGATCAGCCGGGTCACGTCGTCAATGGTGTGGTGGGTGACGCGGCGCAGAGCGATGTCGCCCCTCCCTGCGCCGGGCAGAGCGGAACCCGCCGCCGCGACATCGGACGCGAGCCGCCACGCCCGGCCGAGGAACTTCACCATCGCCTCCGGGCGCACGTCGGCCCAGTCGATGTCGTCCTCGGGCGGGCTGGCGAAGATCATGGTGAGCCGGATGGCGTCCACCCCGTGTGCGGCCAGCTGCTGACCCAGGTCGACGCCGTTGCCCAACGACTTGGACATCGCCTTGCCGCCGTTGATCACCTGGCCCTGGTTCAGCAGCCGGGTGAACGGCTCGGTGAAGTCGACCAGGCCCATGTCATGCAGGACCTTGACGAAGAACCGGCTGTACAGCAGGTGCAGGATGGCGTGCTCGACACCGCCCACGTACAGGTCGACCGGCGCCCAGCGGCGTACGTCTTCCGGGTCGAACGGGCCGCCGGCGTACCGGGGCGAGCAGTACCGCAGGAAGTACCAGGACGAGTCGACGAACGTGTCCATGGTGTCGGTGTCACGCTTGGCCGGCCCGCCGCACTTGGCGCAGGTCACGTTCACCCAGTCGGTCGCCGCGGCCAGGGGTGACACGCCCCTGGGGGCGAGGTCCTGCCCGCGCAGGTCCGGCAGGACGACCGGCAGGTCCTCCTCCGGGACCGGCACTTCGCCGCACGCCGGGCAGTGGATGATCGGGATCGGCGTCCCCCAGAACCGCTGCCGGGAGACGAGCCAGTCACGCAGCCGGTAATTGACCGCGGCGTGGCCCAGGCCCTTCTCCGCCAGGATGGCCGTGATCGCCGCGATCGCCTCGGCCTTGCCCAGCCCGTTCAGCGGACCGGAATTGATCAGCATGCCGTCGCCGGCCGTCGCCACGCCGGAGACGGCCGGGTCCGTCTGGTCGGTGGCCACCACGACACGCACGGGCAGCCCATGCGCCCGGGCGAAGTCCAGGTCGCGCTGGTCGTGCGCGGGAACCGCCATGATCGCCCCGGTCCCGTAGTCGGGCAGCACATAGTCGGCGGCCCAGATCGGGATCAGCTCGTCATTGACGGGATTGACCGCGTGCACCCCCAGGAAGACGCCGGTCTTCTCGCGGCCGGTGGCCTGCCGCTCGATGTCGGTCAGCTTGCGGACCTCGGCCACATAGCTGCGCAGCTCCTCGAGCCGACTGGGCTCACACAGCTCCTCGGCCAGCGGTGAGTCGGCCGCCACGACGAAGAACGTCGCCCCGTACAGGGTGTCCGGGCGGGTAGTGAACACCGTCACCGGCTCGTCGCGGCCCTCGACCGCGAAGTACACCTCCGCGCCCTCGGACCGGCCGATCCAGTTGCGCTGCATCAGCAGCACGCGCTCCGGCCAGTTCCCCTCCAGGGCAGCGGCGTCGGCCAGCAGCTGGTCGGCGTAGGAGGTGATCTTGAAGTACCACTGAGTCAGCGTCCGCCGGACGACTTCGGTGCCGCACCGCTCGCAGCGGCCGTTGATGACCTGCTCGTTGGCCAGGACGGTCTGGTCCTTCGGGCACCAGTTGACGTAGCCGTCCTTGCGGTAGGCCAGCTCACGCTCGTAGAAGCGCAGGAACAGCCACTGGTTCCAGTGGTAATACTCCGGGTCGCAGGTCTGCAGCCGGCGCGACCAGTCGAAGGAGACCGCGTACCGGCGGAACGATTCGGCCTGCGTCTCGATGTTCGCGTAGGTCCAGTCGGCGGGGTGGGCGTTGTTGCGGATGGCCGCGTTCTCAGCGGGCAGGCCGAAGGCGTCCCAGCCGATCGGGTGCAGCACGTTGCGGCCCAGCTGGAACCAATACCGGGCGATGGCGTCGCCGATGGCGTACGCCTCGGCGTGCCCCATGTGCAGGTCGCCTGACGGGTACGGGAACATGTCCAGCAGGTAGGCGCGCTCACGGGGGTCCGCTGGATCATCGCTCGCCCGGAACGGATCCAGTTCCGCCCACCGTCGCTGCCACTTTGGCTGAATCGCACGTGGGTCGTAGCGCTGCGCCGCCTCGGCGCTCTCCGCCGCTGTCATCGTTTCCTCACAACTCTTCGGTCCGGCCGCGTGCGTGTCATTGTGAATCTGGCCCCGTAATGGACGGCCCCGGCAATGAAAAGGCCCCTCGCGCACGAGGGGCAGCCACGCCGACGGAGCTCAGTCGACGTGGCTAGATAAGAGGCAGCCGGACGCCACGCATGCGCTGAGGATAGCGCATGTTCAGGACCACCGCGGGAGGGGGCCGGGGCCCGGGCCGGCGGCCGCGGCGGGGACGGGCGCCGGGCCGCCACCGGCCCGCGCCGCGGATCGCACGGTCCCGCGATGACCGCAAAAAACAGGATTCCCCGGAAAGGGCCATTGGCCGGCCTATTCTTCTGGTTACTAACGCTCCGGTAAAGGAACAGCGGGGCGGATTTTTATCGGACGAATTAGGCCCGGATACGCTTTCCGGCCGTGCCGCCGGGCGCTTTAGCGGCACGGGCCACGTCTGCTGGCCGGAAGCCCCCAGGGACGAGGTCTGCTCGCGGTAGACCTGGGCTGCTCCGCCGGCCAGGGCACGTACGGGCACCGGGGGCCCACGGACCTGGGCGCAAGCCTGGCCGTTGCCCCCCACTGGCGGCATGTCAGGAAAAGCCACCACGCGGTATTCATAGCCGACATTGCCACGCAGAATTAAAATTGACGCGGGAATCGGTGAATCCCCTAATGGCCCTTGACCGCAAATATTCATGCTCAATACAGTGAGGACGGCCGGTGAACCGGCACCGGCCGTGGCCGGGACGTAACGGGTATCCGGCACCTTGTTGGCCAGCGCGCCAGCAAGCCTGAGGACCTGTGGCCCCGGGCCTTATGGGCGCAAGCCCATAAGGCCCGGGCAAGCACAGGAATGCAGGCACGGCAATGACTGTGCTTACCGTCCGGTACGTGCGGTCAGGGCCTGAGGCGCACCTACTGCTTCCGGGGAAGAATGGGCACTGGGGTTACCGCTGGATCAGGGCGTCCAGCGGCAGGCACGGACGTCTTCGCGCTCCGCAGCCGGGACCGGCAGGCGCTCGTGACCACGCTGGAACGGATCGCCGCCATCGCTCCGCGAATGCCCGGCCGCGAGCGGCACAATCTGGCCTGCCAGCTGGGGCGGGAAGCGGTGCTGCCCGCCCCGTGGGCTGCGGTCGACGGTCGGCTGGGGGCGTCCGGGGGTGGCGCGTCGTGGCCTGTGGGCGTCGACCATCCTGACGTGCCCGGGGACGGGCCGGCCGGAGCTCGCCGGGCTGACCCCGGGGCCCGGGAGATCCGGGTGGCCCTGACCGCGGCGAGCGCGGATCAACTGGCCGAACGGGCCCGGCACGCCGCCGGTCTCGTGGACGTGGCGCGGGGCGGCCCGCTGGTCAGCGAGGCCGGGGTACACGTCTCCTGCGGGGCGGGCGGCCGGGTCGTGCTGGTGTTCCCCGGCTGGGCGGCCGACAGCGGCATCGCCACGCCGAGGGCCGAGGCCGCCACCCTGGCCCGGTCGCTGAGCGTGCTGCAGTGGCTGGACGAACTCGGCGTTCAGGCCGATGCCGCGGTAGGCCACGGACTAGGCGAGCTGGCCGGCCTGGTATGGGCAGGCAGCCTGTCGGCGGCGGAAGCCGCGCGGCTGGCCGCGCGGCAGGGCGAGGTGCGCCGGGGCCTGGCGGCCCGGCGTGGGGCAATGGCGAGGTTGACCGCCGACGAGGCGACGGCGCAGGCGCTGAGTGAGGCGTGCGGCCTGGTCATCGCGGCGTACGAAGGCCCGCGATCGCACGTGCTGGCCGGCCCGGCGGCGGGCCTGCGGAAGCTGGCCCGGCAGGCTCCGGCCGGCCTCAGCGTCAGCGTGGTGGAAGCAGCGCACGCGCTGCACACCCCGGCGATGGCACCGGGCACTGCCGCGTGGCGCAGCGTGCTGGCCCGGGTCCGGTTCGGGCCGCCCCGGCGGCGGCTGGTGTCTACGGTTACGGCGTGCGAGCTGACGCCGCAGGACGACCTAGCGGCCCTGCTGTGTGCGCAGCTCACCTCTCCGGTGCACTTCGGGGAAGCACTGCGGCTGGCCAGCGACGGCGCAGACCTGATCATAGTCAGCGCCGGGGACGCCACCCTCATGGCGGCGGCGTCCGCCAGTGGCAGGCCAGTCCTAAGTGCGGGCCCTCAGGTGCGTGCCTGGCCGGTCGGCGCGCCGCCGGCGGTGTGGGGCGAAGACGAGGCCACGTCCCTCGCCGCCCTGTTCGCAGCGGGCGCCCTGCCGGGCACTGTCCTGCAGGGCCCCGGCGACGCGGAGCCGGTGGACATCTGGCAGGACCGGCCCGTGTCCCGTCCGCAGCCGGTCGTGGCCCCGCCGCCCGCGCCAGCTCCGGCGCCGCACCGGTTCGTCGAAAGCATCATGGCACACCGGCCTGGCGCTGGGCTGGAAGCCGAGGCGCGGATCTCCGTGCGGACCGACCCGTACCTGACCGACTACGTGATCGACGGGCAGGCCGTGCTGCCGGCCGCGATCAGCCTGGAAGCGATGGCGCAGGCGGCGTCGGTACTGGCCCGCCGGCCGATGCGCAGCGCACGGCGCGTGTCGCTGGGCGTCCCGCTCGTCATCGCCGACGCGGCCACGGCAGACGGCCAGGTCATTCTGCGGGTCCAGGCGCGGGTGCGGGGCAATGGCGTGGAGACGATCCTGCGGGCCGGTACCGGCGGCCAGACGGCCGAATGTGCGCGTGCGGTGTTCGTCGGCTCCGGCCCCGGTGCCGCGGGGACGACCCGGGAGACGGCCCCGGCTGGCCAGGAAGGCGCCGGTCTCAAAGAGGCCGGCCAGGACGCGGCCGGCTCGGGGTTCAGCCTCAACGCCGGGCCCGAAATCGTGGATGGGGCGGATCTGTACGGCTCGGTGTGCTTCCAGACCGGACGGTTCCGCCGGGTGGCGCTTGTATCGGGTAAGCCGCCGCGGTCGTGCCGGGCCATCGTCCGGGGACGGGACGAGGAACCATGGTTCGGGCCGCTGGCGATGCCGCCCAGGCCACTGGTCCTCGGCAGCCCGGGCCTGAACGACGCCGTGCTGCAGGTGGCTCAGGCGTGTGTGCCGGACCGCAGGCTGCGGCCAGCCGGGTGTGACTCGCTGACCGTCGGCGGCGATCAACTGCCCAGCGCCGTGGAGCTCCGGGTGTTCCTGATCGGCACGCCGGACGGCGAGTACGTCTGGGACATCCACGGCTACGACCTGGCCGGCCAGCCGGTGCTGGCCTGGATCGGGCTGCAGATGCGGGACGCGGGACCGGCGTCAGCGTCAGGACCAGCGGAGGCAGACAAGGACGCGGGAAAGGACGCGGGCCAGGACCCGGGACTGTTCGCGCCAGACCTGGAGCCCGCGGGGATCTCCGCGTAGCTCCAGGCCTACGGCTCAGGCCATAGCCGAGTCGTGCGCGGGCGGGGCCGTGCCGTCTCCGGTGGAGCCGTCCGCCGGGCCGGGCCGGGAGGGTGTCTGCGCTGAGCTCTGGTCCCAGGCAGCCGGCCGCTCGGTCCAGGTGGGCCGCAGCGGCATGCCGGACACACCCTCGGCGGTCAGCTTGGTCCCCAGCACCTGGTGCAGCTGGATCTGGTTCCGGTCGAAACCGAGCCGCGAACCGGCCATGTAAAGGCGCCACACCCGCGCGGTACCCGGCCCGACTTCGGCGACGGCCTCCTTCCAGTGCGCGTCCAGGTTCGCGCCCCAGGCGGCGAGCGTCATCGCGTAGTGCTCGCGGAGGTTTTCCTCGTGCCGGACCTCGAACCCGGTGTCGGTCATCAGCGAGATCAGGTAGCCGGGACCCTCCAGCTCGCCATCGGGGAAGACGTAGCGGTTGATGAACCCGCTCTTTCGGGCGGCAGGCTCGGTGTTGTCCGGGTGGGTGATGCAGTGATTCAGCAGGCGGCCCTCCGGCCGGAGCTTGCCGAGCAGGAACGCGAAGTAACCCGGAAGCTGCCGTACGCCGATGTGCTCGGTGAGCCCGATCGAGCTGACCGCGTCGAAGCCGGTCTCGCGGACATCCCGGTAGTCGAGGTGGCGGACCTCGGCCAGGCCGGACAGTCCGGCTTTCTCGATGGCCTCCTGGGCCCAGGCCGCCTGCTGTTCGGACAGCGTGGCCCCGAGCGCGCGGACGCCGTATTCCCGGGCCGCGTGCATGACCATGCCGCCCCAGCCGCAGCCGACGTCGAGCAGCCGCATCCCGCTGCGCAGCCCGAGCTTGCGTGCGACCAGGTCGAACTTGTACTCCTGGGCCTCTTCCAGGGAGGACTCCGGAGTCGGGTAACAGGCGCAGGTGTAGGCCATTGACGGGCCCAGCACCCACTCGTAGAAGCGGTTGGACACGTCGTAGTGGTGTGAGATCGCGTTCGCGTCGCGGCCTTTGGAGTGCCGCCGTCCGGTCAGCCACCGGCGGCCGGGGCTGACCTCCTGCGGCGGCGGAGCCAGCCGCGGGAGCAGGGTGCGCGGGCCGCCCAGCTCCCGGAGCAGCCGGAGACGCGCGGCCAGGTCGATGTCCACGGTCTGGGCCTTGGCCATCCGGGCCAGCGCGGTGTACATGTCCCCGTCCACGTCGAGGTGGCCGGACACGTACGCCCGGGCGAGCCCGAGCGCTCCGGGCGCCTGGGCCAGGTAGGACACGGCGACGGGCGACCGGACCGTGATGCGGACGGGGGCTCCCTCCGCGCCCGCGCGGCTCCCGTCGTACGCAACGAACTGGACCGGGGCGTCGGGTCCCGCGAAAGTCTCGAAAACTTGCGCCAGGGCCATTTTTTTTCCTCACTTTCCTCGATCTAACCGTGGGCCGGGTCAGGGCGAACAAGGCGGGCAGGCGGGTCAGCGTCCGCGGACGCACTTGTCGTACAGGCCCGGCAGGCGGCCTGCACCGTCGTATTCGCGCTTCAGCTTTTCGTGGGCCACGCCGTTGTAGAGCCGGTTGAAGTCGTCCTCGGTGTAGTAGGAGGTCGAATACAGCGACTTGTGGCCGCCGAGCGCGCCGACCTCGTTTTCGATCAACCGGTTGTGGTAGCCGTCCGGACGGCCCGGGGGCA
>Ga0302232_10000291_pt1 | contig 39416 bp, 32 predicted proteins | sample II_Palsa_N2_3_FD_193575 | JGI IMG/M metagenome (GOLD analysis project Ga0302232, IMG submission 193575) | Peat permafrost microbial communities from Stordalen Mire near Abisko, Sweden - II_Palsa_N2_3 | ecosystem: Environmental > Terrestrial > Soil > Palsa > Peat permafrost | place: Sweden...
TGAATCAGGCGGGTTTGTGCGTCTATGACGTTGAGCAATTGCCCACCCATGGCGGCAGTCTGCGAGTCTATGCCGCCCGGCCGGATGCCCTGTTTCCAGTCAGCCCCGAGGTGGCCAGGGTCGCCGCCGCCGAGCGTGCCGCCGGGCTGGATCAGCCTGCGGTCTACCAGCAATTTCAAGCGCGGGCGGATGCGGTCCGTCTCGGCCTGCAGGCCTTCTTGCTGGAACAAAAGCAGTTGGGCAAAACGGTGCTCGCCTACGGCGCGGCCGCCAAGGGTAATACGCTGCTCAATTACGCCGGGATCGATGCGCTGCTGCTGCCGCAAGTCGCGGATGCGGCGCCCTCCAAACAGGGTAAATATCTGCCCGGCAGCCATATCCCAATTGTGACGCCGCAAACCCTGCTGGCCGGCAAACCCGATTTTGTGCTGATTTTGCCGTGGAACCTCAAACACGAAGTGATGCAGCAGTTGCAAGTCATCCGCCAATGGGGCGGACGTTTTGTGGTGGCGGTTCCGGAGGTGGAGATATTATGAGTCAGGCTGAGACACCATCGCGCATCCTCTACACCAAGCCCTCGATTACGCCACTGGAAGTCGGCTATGCCACCGATGCGGCAGCCAACGGCTGGGGCGAACGCTGTTACGACTACATCAATCGCTTCGAACGCGACTTTGCCCAGCATATCGGTGCATCTCACGCAATCGCCACCTCCAGTTGCACGGGCGCCATGCATATGGCGCTGGCAGCGCTGGAGATAGGCGCGGGCGATGAAGTCATTCTCGCCGACACCAACTGGATAGCCACTGTAGCGCCCATTGTTCACGTGGGCGCTACACCCGTGTTTGTCGATATCCTGGCCGATTCGTGGTGCCTTGATCCAGTCCAGGTAGAAGCCGCTATTACGCCGCGCACGCGGGCGATTGTGGCGACCCATATCTATGGCAATTTGTGTGAGCTGGATGCATTGGCGGCGCTGGCCGAACAGCACGGCCTGATTTTGATCGAAGACGCCGCGGAGGCCATCGGTTCGGTATACCACGGTCGCCGGGCCGGTTCCGTAGGGCGCTTCGGAGTGTTCTCGTTTCATGGGACTAAAACTCTGACGACAGGCGAAGGCGGCATGTTCGTCACCAACGATGCCGAGTTATACGAGTGCGTCTTGACGCTCAGCAATCATGGCCGTCAGAGAGGGGAAACGCGGCAATTCTGGCCAGCTTGTATCGGCTTCAAATATAAAATGTCCAATATTCAGGCCGCCATCGGCTGCGGCCAACTGGAACGGATCGAAGAACTCACCAAACGCAAGCGCGAGGTATTTCTTCACTATCAAACCGCCTTGCAAACACATTCTGAAATCAGCATGAACCCCGAGCCCGCGGGCACCGCCAACGGCTACTGGATGCCGACCGTGGTATTCGATGCCGCCAGCGGCGTGACGCGCGAGCGCCTGCAAGATATTTTCAAACGCCATAATATCGATGCGCGGGTATTTTTCAGCCCCTTGTCGAGCATGCCGCCATTCTCCCGGCAAGCCGAGAACCGCATCGCTTACGAAATTCCCACCAGGGCGATCAACTTGCCCAGCTACCATGATCTAACCCCGGATCAGATCGAGCGCGTGGTGGCATGTCTGCTGAGTGCGCTGGATTAGAGGGCGGCATGGCAAAAAAAATCTTGTTGTTGGGCGCCAATAATCCCGAAACGCCGCGGCTTCTACATCGGATCAGCGAGCACTCGAAGGTCGAGTTTGCGGGCTATATAGATAATGATCCGGCAAAACGGGGCCGTGATTTCCATGGCTTGCCCATCTTCGGCGGATTTGAGGTATTGCCGCAATTCGATCCCGCGCTGTACGCGTTTGTAAATCTGATTTCCGGCGATTGCCTCACGCGGCATCAGACCACGCAAGTGATGCGTCGAGCCGGCTTTGAGATGACCAATCTGATTCATCCCGCGATCGATCTGCTGATGGTCGAACTTGGTCAGGGCATTTATCTGCGCGAGGGTGTGATCGTGCAAGCCGAAGTTAAACTGGCGGACAACGTCTGTATGCATATTGGGGCGTTGATCGGCCACCAAACCTCGGTGGGCGAATCTTCGTTTATCGCACCCGGGGCATCCGTGTGCGGTTGCGTGCAGATTGGACGCGGCGTTTTTGTCGGCGCCAACGCGACTATTTTGCCACGCCTGGAAATTGGCGATTGGGCCGTGATCGGGGCCGGGGCAGTCGTGACCAAATCCGTACCGGCCGGCGCCGTGGTGGCAGGCAATCCGGCGCGTATCATCAAAATGCGTGACCTGTCGACGATCTCGGACAGTCATTGATTCAGCTTGGCACAAGCATGCCGAGGCAGGGATGGAGATGTTGTTTTGCGATCGCGGCTGGAGCAGCGTGACTGGGTTCGAGTGCCAGACCGCACCCCCTATTTTTTCATTCGATGCCTGCGCCAGCGGGCTTGGCAGATTGAGGTTTTCATGGCTCAAGACATACACGCACAGTTTGAAGCGGAACGAATTCTGGACATTGCAGCCCAGGGCGGCGACGCCGTCGTCAAAAAACTGGGGCTCGATTTCGTGATACAAACCGCGGTCCACAAGTACACCTACAATTTCAAGGCGCTGGGAAGACCCATCATTCAGTTGCCGCAGGATATGGTGGCGATGCAAGAACTGATTTGGCAGATCAAACCCGATCTGATTATCGAAACCGGCATCGCCCACGGCGGATCCCTGATCCTGAGCGCATCGATGCTGGCCTTGCTGGACTACTGCGAAGCGGTGGAACAAGGGACGGTGCTTGACCCGCGCGCCAGCAAGCGTCGCGTGATCGGGGTGGATATCGATATCCGCGCCCACAACCGCGCCGCCATCGAAGCTCACCCGCTCGCCCACAAAATCGAGATGATTCAAGGATCATCGACCGACCCCGCGATCGTGGCGCAAATCCATGCCATGGCCAGTACTCATCAACGTGTGCTGGTCTGCCTCGACTCCAACCATACCCACGATCATGTGTTGGCTGAGTTGCAGGCCTACGCGCCGCTGGTGACGCCGGGCAGCTATTGCCTGGTATTCGATACGGTGGTTGAGGACATGCCGGCAGATGCGTTTCCTGATCGCCCATGGGGGGTCGGGAATAGCCCGAAAACAGCGGCACGTACTTGGTTGAAAGACAACCCCGGGTTTAGAGCCGATCTTGAAATAGATCACAAGCTCTTGATTTCCGTGGCGCCGGAAGGTTATCTCAAGCGTATTGCTTGATTTGCCCTGTGCCGGGTTGCGCCGCATGGCGCAGCCCGGCACAGCGCCTGGCGATTCAAGTTCCGACCCGATAAATCCCACTCTCATCGCTGGTAAATAGATTGAGCTGGCCAAAATGGGTGTCGGCCCAATCGGCCGGGAGCGCCGTCGAGTTGAGATATTTCAAGAAGATGTAGCTGCCGAGGCGTTCAGCGCAAAAAGCCCAGGAACGGATTTGGTAGCCTTCGCGCAGAGCCGGGTAACGTGTGACGCAGACCCGCACCACTGCTTCGATTGCCCCCATCGCCGCGACCCACATGTCCGCCGGGAAGATACCCATCTCGATACCGCCGGGTAAGAACAACTCCGTCTGAAAAAAGCGCATCACCTCGCTTTTGTGCAGCACCCCCAGCTCAACCGCTGCGGCGGTGAAATGCAAGAAATCCTCTACGTGATGCGCGTCCTTGTACTGTTCGAAATAACCGGTCAAGCGATCCAGCTTGCCGACCAGGAACTTGCGATTGCCCAGCGCCATGCTCTCCGCGAGATCCGTGGCGTCGAGTATCTTCTGGTCGACTACGTTCATGGCTCTATAGTTCGGCGCGGGCACACCACCAATGCTGGTGTTCGAGATGAATTTGCGATACTGGCAAATGCCGATGCTGCGTAGCTGAAGCCGATGATTAACGATATAGTTCTTGAGCGCAAAGCTGCCGGCAACCGCGCCGAGCTGCGGGTGGTAAGGCTCCCACTCGGGCGCTAAATCGCGTAAATTGTTTTTGCCCGGCCCCTGCGCGGCGCCAAGATAGATCGGAGTCACATAGGGCGGAAAATCGAACGGCAACGGCACATGTGTAAAACACACATACAACATATCAGGCGGGTTCAGACGCTCTGCCGTGAGAAATCCATCTTTGGCGCAAGCAAACCGCTCGCCTTCGCACGCTTGCAAAATAGCGCCTCGAGCCAGGTAGAAGTCATTCAACAGAACCTTGTTCGGCGCTTGCAGATAAGCTGTCTTGAGCTGGTTCAGCAAGCTCATTTGTTGCTCATAGGGCTGATAGCGCTGATTCAAGCAAGGCATCTGCGCGGTGTCGAAAGCACATACCTTGACTTTATCAAGCAAGGCCAAGACCAGCGATGCAATCCGCTCGATCAGTAATACCTTGATACCGACCGAGGTGCCATCGGTGGTGAGTGAATTAAGCCGGCGACTTAGATCGGAATCCTCATTTTCGCAAATCTCGAATATTTTCTCGGTAAGCGGAAACCAAGTTTCCCAGAACGATCGCTTGGCGACGATGTAATTGCCGTAAACCGTCGAGCGAAAATCCATCGCCAGGCTTTGCAGATCGACCTCAAGCCGCACCTCCTTCAGATAGGCCTGGGCCGCCGCGACCAAGTCGGAATGGCGCAGATTTCCCCGCTCAAACACATTCAAGTAGCACGCCGAATCCTCGATGCCGGGCGAGAAAGTGTAGGCGTCATGGCCAGGATTGGCACGAATGAACTCATGGACCTGCCTTGCGCTCAGTCCAGTTTTTTCCAGAAAATCCGCCGACAAGAAACCGTAAAGTTCGCCATCGTTTAGCGCATTGGCGGCAAAGAAATTGCGGATAGCCGAATAGTCGCCCCAGTCCGCCCTGGGGTTGTCCGTGCTATCCAGAAGGATAAAGTCGGAATCGCTCTCGGATTTGGTTTTTTCGTCGTGGAAAATCTGAAAGATGTGGGTTTTCGTCATTGCTTGTACGTTCAGTTTCAGTTGCCGCTCTCGCTTCGGGTAACCAGCAGTGCTCGAAGCGGATCTCGCGACAAGGCCGGAACGCGAGCGATCTCACACATGGAAATAGCCGGTACATGAATCGAAGGGCAAGCGCTTGAGTTCGATAGTGTTAAGGTTAAGTACTTCACGCAAGGCAGTGGTCTCGCCTGGAAAATTCCGATAGGCGACTTCATCGAGCACCACCACCGCGCCTTTCGGCATGTAGGGCAGGAAGGTTTCCAATGCGACCTTGGTCGATGCGTAGAGATCGGTATCGAGAATAAGCATCGCAACCACCAGATCAGGTCTCGTCTTGACGAATTCCGGGGCGGTATTGACGATATCGCCTTTGATCAATTCGCAGCGCGGGATACGATTGACCGGCCGCACCAGATTGTTCGCCTCGATCATCGATTCGATCAGCGACATATCCGTATCGGCGAACATCCTGGTGTTGATATCGCTCGGATCATGCTGCGCATCGATACCCGTAAAGCCCGAGAATGTGTCAAAGCCGATGATCGAGCGATTGATCGCATAGGGCTCAAGTATCATCGAGAGGTGCATGTACAGCATCAAGGAATTTCCCTTGTAGACGCCGCACTCGATAATCGCACCCGGAATATCCAGCACTTTCTTGAACAGTTCCATGCGCGACAAAGCGGTCGTGACGGTAATCCGATCCGCGAAGACAAATGGCGCACTCGCGACGTATTTCGCATCAACCTTGGATAACACTTCGCTGCGCTTGGCTGAAAATTCTTGCTCGGCCTCGGTAAGTCGGCGCTGGGTCATGCACGTACTCCTTGAAAAGGAAGCAAACTATCCGCGTGGAAATAGTCCTTGAAGCCGGCTTCCGGATCGGCGCATCCGCTATCGACATTGACGGGCCCCCGACCGGCCTTTAAGTCTTCAATATGCATCAGCCGGAAATCAACGCTAAAGCGCGTTTGTTCGGTGCGGTTCGGCACGGTGCCGTGCAGGTGCGCACCGGAGAAAATCAACATTTCACCGCCATTCGGCGCGATTCGCGCCTCGTTGCTGGAACTCACCTCTTCAAGCGGAACCGGGTGGGGACGCGTTTCCTCGGTGATATTGATGGAAGCCAGCTTGCGCTCCTTGCTGATCCAATTGGATAGCTGCCAATCGGCCGAGGAATTGCTGACCGGCTTGGTAAAATATTCGGGGTTGATCATCATGGTCTGCTCCGGCACCACGCCGTGCACCGGCATCCAAGTGTTGATCTGGCATTGTACCGAACCGTACCAGGTATCGCGGTGCGGCTTGTACGCATAGCTGATCCCGGCATGCAGATAATCGTAGTGCGGTACCACCCGCAGGCGCGGCACATCGAACAGATAATCGGCGGGATCTTCGCCAAGCTCGATGACGAACGATCGAATGATTTCTTTGGCTTCGGCGCTGTTGGTGAAATAGCTCTTCAGGCGGGACACCGCGGGCACGAACTCAGCCACCGGCATCAGCTTGTGCAGCGAACGCGCATCGGTTTCACGGCCGAGCACATGGGCAATGCTTTGCAGTGCGAATTCGCGCAATTGCCGCGCCGACTGCAATTGCGTCTCAAGAAAGATCGCGCCGGTGTAGAGCGTTTCCTTCAGATTGGGATGATTTTTAGACTGATTAACGTATAGATCCATCATTCGACCTCAGACATTATAATTTCCATCAGTTTGGCGTCGTGTGCCTTGGCCGCAATACGGACTATATTGCCGGTGTGCGATTCATGTCGCGCTAGTCTCGATTCCCATCGCTTTTGATGATTTTGCGCGGCACATATTCCATGTATTGTACCCAAATATAAACGATATAGACATGTCGTAAAATCGCCAATTAAAGTACGTATTAGACACAATTGCGCGCATCGTCCAGCCATCGCACACGGCTGAATCCGCGTTCAGGGACCGCCAAGCGGGTAGGCAAACCGGGGCCTCAAAACGGCGCCTGCGGCACAAACGGCCGCGCCTCGATCACCCCGCCCCGCGCCACCAGGGCGCTGCTGTCGGGGACTTCCTCCCAGGCGCCGGGCAGGTCGATCAGCGGTTCCGACAACACCATAAAAGCGTCGTTGCCCACCACCACAAAACGCGGGTCGTCCGGGTACAGGGCGTGGAGCGCGCGCATCGAGGTGCTGTGAAACAGCGAACGCGACGCGCCTTCGCTGGAATAACGCGCGGCGATAATTTGCTCGCCGTCGGTGACGCAGACCGTCATGTTCAGCGGTTCAGCGATGCCGTGGCGGCGTCCCGTATCCTCGACCAGCCAAGCCATGCGTTCGAACGCCAGCACCGGGTCGTGCTCCAGACCGAAGGTCAACGCCAGATAAAACATCACCTCCGAATCGGTTGCGCCCTCGATCGAGGAAAACAATCCTGGGGCCACGGCCAACAACAAATCGCGCCGAACTTTGGGAAAATCGCGAATCGCGCCGTTATGCACAAACAGCCAACGGCCATGCCGGAACGGATGACAATTGGTCTCCTGCACCGGCGTACCGGTGGAGGCCCGTACATGGGCCAGGAACAACGGCGAGGTCACGGCGCGCGCCAGATCGCGCAAATTACGATCGTTCCAGGCTGGGTTCACGCTGCGATAACGCGCCGGGATACCGTCCGCATGCGGGTACCAGCCCACGCCGAAACCATCGCCATTGGTGGTGGTCTGCCCCATGCGGGAGCGCAAACTCTGGTCGATCAGCGAATGGTCGGAGCGATACAGCAACACTTCAAGTGCGATGGGATTTCCGGAATACGCCAGCCAACGGCACATGGAACGCCTCCTGAGCGGGTGATGGATGCAAGGCTATGAATAACCGGCGTCGCCTGGAATAGCGCGCTTTGGCATCGTACACCCTGGCGGCGGCGATACATCAAACGCCACCGCATGCGCGCCGGGCCAATTCAGCGAGCGCGGCCGCTTGGCCCGGCTATGCCGAGGCAGGCGTAAGCGCCACCGCCCGCAGATAAGCGCAACACAATATCAGCGTCTGGGCTCGCAACCCCCGCAACAGGCGCGGCGTCGCGCCGCGCTCAAACACGGCGCGGGTGGTCCCCGCCAAGGCGGACATCAGGGTCAACGTGACCGCGGGCAAATCGTCGATCCGCGCGTCGGGCGCGCTGGCGAGCATGGTGGTCACGGCATCGAGCATACGCTGGCCGATGTCGCGCAAAAGGTCCTGCGTTTCCAACTCGGCGGCGACCTTGTACATGGCACGCGACGCATCGGGGTGCGCCGTCTTCGCCTTGACAAAAGCGGTCACCAATCCTTGCGCCATCTGTTCCAGCTCCCGTCCGTGCGCCACCGCGCAAGCGGCTTCAACCGCCGTCGCCACGGCGCTCAGATGGTGCTGCAACACCGCATACAGCAGCGCCTGTTTGTGCGGAAAGTACTGGTACAGGGTGCCGACCGACACGCCGGCTCGCTCCGCGACCCGGGTGGTAGTGAGTTTATTGGGGCCGTCGGCCAGCAAAACCTGAATGGTGGCTTCGAAAATGATCCCGACCGTCGCAGTCGAACGCGCCTGGTGCGGCGTCTTGCGGGGCTGCAAGCTGGGGAGGTCGGCGGGTTTCATATGCGTGTGTCAGAACTGAAGGATGGTTCATAACATAGCATATGTCGATGTGCCGCTGCACCGTAGGACGGGCGGCTGACGCCGTTCGGCCGGCGCGATTAGCCGAGAATGTGCCGAGCGGCGGTTGCTTCAGTTGGGACGGCGCCTAACTGATTGCCGTCCCTATTGTTACCGTTACCGGACTTATTGCCGTCCGTAGGTGTCGTCGAAGCGCACGATGTCATCCTCTCCGAGATACGAGCCCGATTGCACCTCGATCATCGCCAGCGGTGTCTTGCCCGGATTTTCCAGGCGGTGGGTCTGACCCAGGGGGATGTAGGTCGACTGGTTTTCCGACAACAGGAAGGTTTCGTCGCCTCGCGTCACCCGGGCCGTGCCGCTCACCACAATCCAATGTTCCGCGCGGTGATAATGCATTTGCAAGGACAAGCAGCCGCCCGGATTCACCACAATCCGCTTGACCTGGAAATTGTCGCCGTTATCGATCGAATCGTAATAACCCCAGGGGCGGAATACCTTGCGGTGATAATTCGCTTCGGTACCCGCTTCTCGTTTGATCCGTGCCACCACGGCTTTCACGTCCTGCACCGCCGATTGTTTGGCGACCAGGATCGCATCCGGGGTCTCGACCACGATCAAGTCGTCGGTGCCGACGCAGGCCACCAGGCGGCCGTCGGAATGGACGAAGGTATTGGTGGCGCCTTCCAGCATCACTCGTCCGCGCGTCACATTGCCTTGCGCATCTTTCGGCAAGACATCCCACACGGCATCCCAGGCGCCGACATCGGACCAACCGGCGTCAAGCGGCACCACCACCGCGTCAAAGCCGGAGTCGGCGTCGGCGACGCGTTCCATCACGGCATAGTCGATCGACTGCGAGGGGCATTCGGCAAATTGTTTCGCATCGACGCGCAGGAAATCCGCATCGCTGGTCAAACCATCATACGACGCCACGCAGATAGCGTGAATCGCCGGGGCAAAGGTTTCGATCGCCCGCAGCCAGACGGATGCCTGCACCACAAATACGCCGCTGTTCCACAAAAATTCGCCGCTGGCCAGGTATTGCTCAGCCAGTTCCCGGGCCGGCTTTTCGACAAAACGATCAAGCACGTAACCGCCATGTTCGTCCAGTGTAGCGCCGACTTTGATATATCCGTAGCCGGTTTCCGCACGGGTCGGCACGATGCCCAGGGTGACAATTTTCCCTTCGCCGGCGTAACGAATGGCGGTTGAAATCGACTGCTGGAATGCCGCGACGTCGACCACCGCATGGTCCGCCGGCATCACCACCATAATCGAATCGCCGCCGCCGCTGACCAGCGATTGCGCGGCAAGCGTCAGCGCCGGAGCGGTATTGCGCCCTTGCGGCTCAAGAATGATGCGAGCCTTGATATTCGATTTACGTAATTGTTCGGCGGTAATAAAACGATGTTCTTCGCCGCAAATAATGATGCTTTCCGCCGCCAACGGATAGCTGGCGGAAATGCCTTGCAGGCGCTTGGCGGTCAATTGCAATAGCGAATCATCCGCGGTCAGGCTGATCAATTGCTTGGGGAATTGCTCGCGCGACAAAGGCCATAGTCGCGTGCCGGCGCCGCCGGCGGGAATCACCGCATGTACCGGCAAGTGTGCATTGGCTGCTTGCGCCAAGGTATCGAAGATGGGCTGTCTGATATTCATCTCACGCGCTCCCGTTGCTCAGTGGGTAAACCACGGCCGGCTAGCTGGCCGATTGGCGACCCGGGCGCCGCCAAGGCACGCCGGGTCGAAGGATGTGGCTGTTGTGTCGCGGCGCTTCAGCGTTTAACCCGCTTGCACTGCATGGATGGCGTGCGGCACCGATTGCACCTCGACCGATTGCGGCCGCCCGATGCTGTGGTACTCGATGCCTTGGGCTGCAACCGCCGCCGGCTCATACAGATTGCGGCCGTCGAAAATCAGCGGCGCGGTGAGAGCTTGCTTGAGGGCGGTGAAATCGGGACTCTTGAAAGCCGTCCACTCGGTCACAATCACCAGTGCATCGGCACCTTCGGTAGCGTCCATCGGGGTTTTGGAAAACGACAGGCGCGAATGGGCGTCCGGGTCATCCTTCAAGTCGATGGCAAAAACCCGCCGCGCCTCGGCAATCGCCACCGGGTCATAAGCACGCACCGTAGCGCCACGCTTGAGCAAGGCCGCGATCAGTTCGCGGCTCGGCGCTTCGCGCATATCGTCGGTATTGGGTTTAAAAGCCAGTCCCCATACGGCAAAGGTACGATCGATCAGATCCACGCCCAGACGCTGCGCAATCTTGTCGACCAGCACATGTTTTTGCTCATCGTTGACCGCTTCGACGGCCTTGAGAATCTGCAACTCCTGGCCATTCTCGGCGGCGGTCTGCACCAATGCGCGCACGTCCTTGGGGAAACAGGAACCGCCGTAACCGGCACCCGCATACAAGAAGTCATAGCCGATGCGCGGGTCGGAACCGATGCCGCGCCGTACCGCTTCGATATCGGCACCGATGCGGTCGGCCAGATTGGCCAGCTCGTTCATAAACGAAATGCGTGTTGCCAACATTGCATTGGCGGCGTATTTGGTGAACTCGGCGGAACGCACATCCATGTAGAGCGTGCGTTCATGATTGCGGTTAAACGGCGCATACAGCTCTTTCATCGACTCGCGGGCACGCAGACCCGGTTTGTCGGAATCGATCCCGATCACGATCCGGTCGGGGCGGCTGAAATCCTGTACCGCCGCGCCTTCCTTCAAAAACTCGGGATTGGAAACCACCGAGAAGTCGTGCCGCACATGGCGTCGCGACAGTTCGTCGGCGATCACGTCGTGCACCCGTTTTGCGGTGCCGACCGGGACCGTCGATTTGTCGACCACCACCTTGAAGTCCTGCATATGCGCGCCGATGTTGCGCGCGGCGGCCAGCACATATTGCAGATCGGCGGAGCCATCTTCGTCGGGCGGGGTGCCGACCGCGATAAATTGCACGTCGCCGTGGGCCACGCTGGCCACCAGGTCGGTGGTGAATTTCAGGCGTCCGCTGGCGCGGCCGCGATCGATCAATTCCTTCAGTCCCGGTTCATGGATCGGAACGCCGCCGCTGTTAAGCAAGGCTATTTTCTTTTCATCGACGTCGACGCACAGTACATCGTTGCTGGTTTCAGCCAGACATGCACCCGTAACCAGGCCAACGTAACCTGTGCCAATAATCGTAATTTTCATGTTAGCCTTTTGCTTAGCTATGCCTAACGTTGGCGTTAAGCGTTGAATGTGACCGTTACCGGCGCTGCGACCTGCTGCATGACAGCGGCGATATTTATCTTTGGCGAGACGGCAACGGCTGCTGCTTGAGTGTCTCCTCCCTATTCTGGCGCGGCTCACCTTCCGCTTGATCTGCTGTGCTTACCGTGGCGTGTATTCCGTCCGGTTCCGCTGATGCTGCATGATTCTGCTGTACACGCGCCTTGGCCAGCGCCTGGCTCACCGCCTGGACCATTTCCACCGCGGCGGTGGAGGTCGGCATGTCTTTGGCGCAACGCTGCGACAGCGTGGCCTCAAAATCGCCCAAGACGGCGGTGCGCGACAGCACCGCCCGGGCGAATTGCCGCCCGGCCGCGCCCAAGCGCGCTCGCTCGGCCGCATTGGCGGCTAATTTCTTGATCGCTGTGGCCAAGGCATCGACGTCGCCGGGTGTCACGACCACACCGCGCGGCGCCACCACGTCGAACAATTCCGTGCCCGGGCTGGCCATGGCGATCACCGCGCGCCCGCTGGCAAACATGCCGGTCAGCTTGGACGGCATCACCAGGTCGGCGGCATCCGCGCGTTGAGGCAGCACGTGGATATCGGCCAGGTTGAGCAGGTCGTTAAGACGCTCCAGAGGCTGGAGGTCGATAAAACGGCAATGCGGCAAGGCACCGCACAATGCATCGAGCGTAGCGCGTGCCGGGCCATTGCCGCAAAACACAAACACCACGGCATCCTGTTCGGTAAAAGTTGCCGCCACCGCGCCCAGGACATCCAGCCCTTGTTTTTGGCCCATGTTGCCGGAGTACAGTACGACCGTCGCCGCAGCGGGAATGTTCAATTCCGCGCGAAATTGGCTGGCGCGCGGCAGGGGGAAGATAGCCTCGGTGTCGGCCCAGTTGGCAAACCGCACCAGCTTGGCGGGAGCTATGCCTTTACGCGCCGCATGTTCGACCATCTTCGAGGAAATGGTTGAAATCGTATCAAAACGGCCGAGCAAGGCGCGTTCAGCCGCCAGCGCGCAGCGCTTGAGAAAACCGCCCTTCAGCAGATCCAGTTTGAAGGCCGCATCGACTTCGAAATCCTGGATATGCAACCATGCATGGGCACCGCTGAGCCTTGCCAAAAGCCAGCCCGCAGGCGCATTCAATAAGCTCGGGGCAATGCAGATCACCGCATCGGGGCGCCAGAACAACTGGCGCAGCACCAGCGGAAAACTGCTCAGGGCAAAACTTGCCAGGTGTATCAGCCGTGTCAGGCCCGAGGGTTTTTTCGGCACCCACAGCGGCGCGCGGGTAATCTCCACTCCGTGTTCTGTTTGCCGGCTATAACGCCACGCCGAGAAATCCGCGGCAACCGACCATTGCGGATAATAGGGCGGCGCGCAGATGACCCGCACTTGGTGGCCGTTCGCCGCCAACGATTCCGCCGTTTCGGCCGTGTATTTGCCTATCCCGGTCAACTCCGGAGCGTAGTTGATTCCGTAAATGAGAATCTTCATCGACTCTTTCCGCTTGATCTGCAAAAACATGGACACATGCAGAAATACACGTGCTGTCAGCGATAGCTTGCATTGCCTTGAAAGTATCTTGCGCCCAAGCGGCGAAAACGGGCCGCCATGATATCGCTAAGGTCCGCCAAATATTCCAATTGCCGCCTCGCACGACTTCACCCGGCAGGTCGTTGGCGTCAAAATACCGCTGTTGTCCGCCAAATCCTTGAATGCACTTGCCTTGCGGAACTAGGGTGCGCCCTAATGTACTAACACTATTATTTAACGGCGAGGATTACGATGCAAAAGGTTGCTTTGATCACCGGCGTTACCGGGCAAGATGGCGCCTATCTGGCGGAATTGCTTCTGAGCAAGGGTTATATCGTTCACGGCATCAAACGGCGCGCGTCGCTGTTTAATACCGATCGGATCGATCACTTGTACCAGGACCCGCATGAGGAACAGCGCCGCTTTATCCTGCATCATGGCGACATGACCGATTCGTCGAGCCTGATTCGCATTATCCAGGCGGTCAAACCTGACGAAATTTACAATCTGGCGGCGCAAAGCCACGTTGCGGTTTCGTTCGAGGAACCGGAATACACGGCGAACGCCGACGGCATGGGTGCATTGCGCATCCTGGAAGCCATCCGGATTCTCGACCTGACCAAAACCACTCGGTTTTATCAAGCCTCGACGTCCGAACTGTACGGCAAGGTGCAGGAAATTCCGCAATCCGAGACCACCCCGTTTTACCCGCGCAGCCCTTACGCCGTGGCTAAAATGTATGCGTACTGGATTACCGTCAACTATCGCGAAGCGTATGGCATCTACGCCTGCAACGGCATCCTGTTCAATCATGAATCGCCACTGCGCGGCGAGACCTTCGTCACGCGCAAGATTACCCGGGCCTTGGCGCGTATTTCGCTGGGACTGCAGGACAAGCTGTTCCTCGGCAACCTCGATTCGCTGCGCGACTGGGGTCACGCAAAAGATTACGTGGAAATGCAGTGGCTGATGATGCAACAAGATGTGGCGGAAGATTTTGTGATTGCCACCGGCGAGCAGCATAGCGTGCGCGAATTTGTCACGCTGACGGCCAAGCATCTGGGTATTTCGCTGCAATGGGAAGGCAAGGGCGAAAAAGAACAAGGCATTGTGGTCGATGTCGGCGTCGATGCCCGGGTCAAGGTCGGCGATGTGATCGTCGAAGTCGATCCGCGTTACTTCCGTCCGACCGAAGTGGAAACGCTGCTGGGCAATCCGGCCAAAGCCAAGGCCAAGCTGGGTTGGGTGCCGACCACCACGTTCGAGCAATTGGTCGAAGAAATGATTACCAAAGACTTGCAGGACGCGAAAAAAGATACCTTGATCCAAAAACACGGTTTCGCTGTTTACGAACGCAAGGAGTGATGCATGCCTACTCACGCGAAGAAACGGATTTTTGTGGCCGGCCATCGCGGCATGGTGGGTTCCGCGCTGGTCCGGCAACTGCAAACGCACGAGCATGTCGAACTGGTCTTGCGTAGTTCCGCCGAGCTGGATTTGACCAACCAGGCGGCGGTGCAGAATTTCTTCAAGAATGAGCACATCGACGTGGTGTATGTGGCGGCCGCCCACGTCGGTGGAATACACGCCAACAATACTTATCCTGGCGACTTCATCTACCGCAATCTGATGATCGAGACCAATGTGATTCATCAGGCGCGTATGGCCGAAGTCCAGCATCTGATGTTTCTCGGCTCGTCGTGCATCTATCCCAAGCATGCCGCGCAGCCGATTACCGAAGAAGCGTTGTTGACCGGGCCGCTGGAAGAAACCAACGAGCCCTATGCCATCGCCAAAATTGCCGGGATCAAGTTATGCGAATCGTATAACCGACAATTCGACGTCGATTATCGTAGTGTGATGCCCACCAACCTGTACGGTCCGGGCGACAACTTCCACCCGGTCAACAGCCATGTGATTCCGGCCTTGATGCGGCGTTTCCACGAAGCCAAAGTCAGCGGTGCAGAATCGACTACGTTATGGGGCAGCGGTCAGGTCCGGCGCGAGTTCCTGCATGTCGACGATCTTGCCGGCGCCTGCATCTTGGCGATGAACGTGCCGAAAGACCTCTATTACAGCGTGGCGTCGCCGCGCTGCTCGCATCTCAACGTCGGCTCAGGCTCCGATTGCACGGTACGGGAATTGGCCGAACTGATCGCTCGCGTGGTAGGCTTCGAAGGTCGGATCGAACACGACCTGAGCAAGCCCGACGGCACGCCGGCCAAGCTGATGAGCAGCGCCAAACTGCATACGCTGGGTTGGCAACCGCAGGTCGGGCTGGAACAGGGTTTGGCATCGACCTACGCCTGGTTCTCCGAAGACCAGCTTGCGGCCGCCGCCTAATCGCCATGAGCGATATTCGCTGGATACCCAAAACCAAAGACGCACAGACGGAGCGCGAGACGTCCGAGCGCGTCTATCAGGACTTGTCGCGTTTTGCCGTGCCGCCCGGCTTTCGCGGCCGGCCGAGCTGGTTTGTGCAGTTATGGTGGATCGTCGATGCTTTGCTGTTTCGCCCCTCGCCGCAAGTCATGTACGCCTGGCGCCGGAGTCTGCTCAGGCTGTTCGGTGCGCAAGTGGGCGCCGGGGTGATTATCCGGCCGTCGGCGCGTGTGACCTACCCGTGGAAAGTCTCGATCGGCGACCACGCCTGGATCGGCGATGACGTGACGCTGTATAGCCTGGGGCAGATCGATATCGGCGCTCATTCGGTGATTTCGCAAAAATCCTATCTGTGTGCCGGCGACCATGATCATCTGCAACCCGACTTCGCCATTCGCGGCCGCCGCATCTGTATCGGCGCGCAAGTCTGGGTCGCTTCGGATGTATTTGTCGCCCCTGGCGTGAGCATCGGCGACGGCACCGTGGTCGGTGCCCGCAGTACGGTGGTTCACGACCTGCCCGCGGGCATGATCTGCATCGGCAACCCAGCCAAGGCGATCAAGCGGCGCGTGATGCGCGGCGTGTGATCTGCCGTTGAGCTTTCGCGCCTGATCTCCGCTTCCGCTCAGGGGCTTCGGTCGGCACGCCCCAACTCAATCCGATCTGAACCCTGGCACTGGGTCCGCACGCCCTACTGCGGCGTCGCGCCCCAGGTGTAGTCGGCTTGCGGTGCGTCCCAGCTCGGCGCATATAAGGCGCTGGAGTTGCTGGTGTTTGAAGCGCCCCAATTGTAATCGGTGTATTTGTTGGGCACGGCGGGAGCCGGCGGCACCTTGATCTTTTTAAGTCCATGAGCCGGTTTTGCGCCGCTGCCCGAAACGGTACCGGCGCGGCCCACCCCCGTACCGCCCACACTACCTGCCGTACCCTGCCCGCTCGAACCCATGCCGGGCATGCCGCCGCCGCTCGTGCTGCCGCCCATGCCGCTGCTTGAGCTACCACCCGAGCCGCTACTTGAACCGCTACCCGAACCGCTGCCGAAGCCGCCGCCCGAATTGCTCCCTGAACCGCCGCCGAAACCGCCGCTGGAGCCGCCCGATCCACCCGAACCACCCAATCCGCCCGAGCCGCTGCCGCCCGTCATGCCGCCATTGTTCGATCCGGGTGGTTTGAGTTGCGCCGCGGCCGGGGTCGAAGTCAACAACGGCACCAGCAACAGAGTCCCCAGCACTGCGCCGAGGAGCGGCGAGCGTCCAGCTTGGAAATTTTTCACGGGCGTGCCTCCTGAATCACATCGACGACCTGCGAAGCCGCCGTCTGAATCCGGAAATAGCATTCGAAACAGGCCAGTGCCGCGCTCCGCATGGCCTCGCGTTCAGCCGGCGTGGTTTGCACCACCCAGCGGCGCAGCGCTTCGGTGACACCCTCAAGGGTATCGGCATAGACCCAGCCGCCGCCTGAAACCTCGACCTCGTGGCAAATATTCACGCGGTTGGAAATCAGCACGGGTGTGCCCGAGGCCAGCGCTTCGACCACCGAGATGCCGAAATTTTCTTGATGCGACGGCAGCACAAATACCTCCGCCGCCTGCAGCGCCGCCCATTTGAGCCGTCCGGTCAGCATTCCGGTCCAGACCACACGCTCGGCAATGCCCAGTGCCGCGGCCTGCTGCTGCAATTGTTCCAGCAACGCCGGTGCCGCCGGACCGGCCATCACCAGTTGCACTGTGGCATCGTGTTGCGCCACCGCGGCAAAGCCGGCCAGCAACAAATCACAGCCCTTTTTTTCGTGGATCCGGCCGAAATACAGCAATACCCGCCGCCCAAGCAGTTCAGGAAAGGTTTGCCAGAACAATGCCGTGGCGTGCATCGCGTCGGGCGGCACCGCATCGATGCCGAAGCCGGTGACTTTCAAGGGGTAACTGTCATTGAGAAAGGGGCTGCGTGCCAGTTCCAGTTCGGTATGACAGGTAAATAAAATCGCCTGGGCGCGGCCGAATACCCAGCGCTCGGCCAGATTCCAGTAGAGCAGTTTTTTCAGGTGCTTGGCACGATACGTCTGCTGGAACCACGGGTCCAGCATACCGTGCGGAAAGACGAACAATGGCGTGCGAGTTCCCAGCAGGCCAAGCCGGGCAGCCACGCTGTGAAATTGCCAGATACCATGCACAATCAGCGCATCGTATTCACTCGCATGGGCTCTCAGCCAGCGCACCAGTCCCACACTCAAACCGTAAAAGCCACGGCCTGGACCGAGCTTATGTACCCGGCCTTTGATGCGCTCGAAGTCGGGCGTGTCCGGGGAATCGAGCGTCGCCACTTCGCTGGTACAGCCGAAATGGGTCATATGATTGACCAATTGCACCACCGCTTCGGCAACGCCGCCGGTACGCGGTTCCAGCGACGGCAGCAGATGCAGCACCCGCATCGGCGCGCGCCGCACGGCGGCGGGCGCCGGCGCCATCACCTCATCGAGCAGGACAGTCGAGTTCAGTGCTTTCATAGAAAAAACTCCTTGGGGCGAGTCGCACCCTCGCTTCGATGACGCACGATTTTTTCGAAATGCGCGGCCCCGGCCTGTGCCGTCAACCGTTGCACAGCCCATTGCATACGCGCCTCGCGGGCCGCGGCGGTGAGCCCTTCCTCACGCTGCAGCGACATGATGGCCGCGGCGATAGCGGCGCTATCGCCCGGCGGCACGACACAACCGTTACCCGGCTGGTCCAGCAAAATCGAAGCGCCGGCGCAATCCGAGGCAATCACCGCGACACCCGCCATTAACGCCTCGCTGACCACCGCGCCCCAGCCGTCATCTTTACTCAGTGACGGCAAGATCAGAATGTCGAAGTCACGCATGCGTTGCTGCACTTCATTGATCGGCAAGGGTCCGGTAAAGATTGCATCGAGTTGCAGAGCGGCGGCTTGTTGTTCCAATTGCCGGCGCAACTCGCCGTCGCCGATCAGGGTGATACGCGCGGGAATAGCGAGCTGAGCCAATGCAGTCAAGACAAAACGGACACCCTTTAATTCGGTGAAACGCCCGACATAAGCAAGATTCAATACACCGCCGCGAGTGTCGGCAGGCAAACCGGCCGCGCCCGGCGGCGGCAAAAAATAGGCAAAGGGAAACACCCGGTCGGCGGCATAACCGACGGAGCGAAACCATGGCGGTCCATGCCGCCCTATCGCCAGCACAAATTGCACACGCCGGGTCAGCCAGCCTTCCGTCAGACGCGATTGCAGATAACGCAAGCCGCCTTTCCAGCCGGCATTATCGCGCGGCTCGGACATCAAGGCGAACGGCAGCCGCTGTTGTTTGACCTGACGCAGCGCATAGGTGAGCGTGGCAAACCAGCGGATTCCCGAAAACACGTGCAAGCAGGTCGCTCCACCCTCGGCGATCAAGCTGTCGATCTCTTGGTTCGAAGGCGCCACCACGGTACGGTGCAAGATCTCTGCGGTGTCGGTCCAGCCCAGGGCCTGACGTGCTTCAGGCACCCCTTCATGACCGACGCAGTAGACCGTCACCGCCGGCCCCAGGCGCTGCGCCACGGCGCTGATAAAGGCCGATTTATGCGGCGAGATACACGGCTCCCAAAACACGATGCGATTGAAGCTCAGCGGCAATGCGCTGGGCGGCAGATCGCTTGGCGAGGTCCCACTCATGGCAAAACCTTCTTGGCTACCGCCGGACACCCGGCAAACAGCGTATTCGCCGGATAGTCGCCGTGGCGCATGGTGGCGCCTGCCGCGACCACCGAACCGGAACCCACGGTTGCGCCGCCCAGCACAATACAACCCGTACCGATCCACGAACCGTCGCCGATCGCGATCGCCGCCGAATACCCTTCTCCGGCTCGGCGCTGCGAGTCGCCCAGGCGATGCGAGCCGGTGTGAAACAGCACGTTGGGCGCGATGTCGCAACGCGCTCCGATCACCACCGGCGCATCCGGGGCCACGATAAAGACGCAGCGCAAACCCAGCCAGGTTTCCGCGCCGATGGCAATCCTGCCGCGCCCGTAGAACTTGACTCCGCCGGTAATCTTGCAGCCCGGCCCCAGTTCGAACCCGAGCAAGGTCAACAAGCGATGCTTGAGCGGGAAAAAACGCGTGGGCGGCAGTACTGTCAGAATCAAATTAGCGAGCGGATTGCGCAACGCGGCAAACCTAGGGTTCATGGCACATCACCTGGTGCAAGCGGGTTAAGGAATTCGACCAGCCGGCGCCCTACCGAGCGGCGGCTGCAACTTGCTGCAATGACTTTTTGCCCGGCCGCCGCCACGCGCGCAAAATGTTCCGGCTCGCGCACGATGGCAGCGATCTGATTCGCCAGCACCTGCGCCGTGGCTTGCGGCAAGATGGCTGCCGTGTCTTGATTGAATAACAAAGCGATATCGCTGACTTGAGTGGTCAGCAACAGCAAACCATGACTCGATAGCTCAATCACTTTGGAGGGAAAGGTGGTGCTATTGATTTGGTCGCCCGGCACCCGCAACGACAGGCCCACGTCAGCATCGGCCAGAGTGCGGCGATATTCGTCCGGACCGATATCCTGCCGTACGCTCACCACCACCCCGGCCGGCCGAACCTCTTCCGCCAGGGCGTTAAGCTGCTCGGTGCCGCCAAAGCCGGTGACCACAAAATGCACTTGACTCGCCAAATCGCGATGCTCCTGCGCAAATAGGCGCACCGCATCGACGAACAGCTTCAAGCCGGTATCGAGCTGAATCGATCCGCCATAAAGAAACACCACCGGTTTCTGAAAGGCACGGGTGCGCACCTTCACTTCCGGCGACACCCCATTGACCACACACACATTGTCCAGACCCAGCACACCGGCAAGCTGGTGCGATACGACAATCGAGCGCTTGCTGCATAAGCGCGTCAAGATACGGAAACTGATGCGATTGGAAAAACCCCGCAGGTTTTTTTCATCGGTGCGCGGACCGTCTTCCAGATCGATCACCACATGCTCGCGGCCATTGCGAAAACATAACCACGCCGCCAGCAGGATATATTCGGGGAAATAATTGTAGAGCACCACGCTGTCGTCGCGCCGGACTTCGCGCCAGGCAAACCACAGATACGCAAAAGCGGAATACAAACGATTCAAGCCGCGAATACTGATCGAAGACAGATAAGCACACGCCACCCGCCCCTCCCGGCACGCAAAACCTTTAAAAAATATCTGCGCCGGGCTGGCCGTGACAATCGGCGAACTGACGATAAAAGTCTCGCGCAACTGGCTGCGCACACTGGCCGCCATGCCGATAACTTTCTGCGAAGCTGCCCCGACGGCAAAACGCTGCTTATGGTGGACATTGTAATGAGGCAACACCACTGGGGCAAAAAAGAACTGACGCGTCATGACCGGGTAACTCCTGCATAATTCGATGGAGCGGCGAATTGACCGCTGACTGACTCCCGGGAACTGGCGCGCGCATACCTGGCGATCTGGATCGCCAGGGTAAACATGACGATCTTGTCGAAGTCCAACGGTGCGCCGTTCTGCGCCATCAGCAACACCATAAATAAGGCACAGATGGCCACGCCGGTGCTGCGCAACAACATCACGAACAAGGGGAAACCCAGCCAACCGTAGGCAAAAAACAAATTGAGGCTGCCGTTATGAAACGGCCCGTCCTCAAACGGTTCGATCAAAGCATGCTGTTGAAAGTAATCAGAGGCAACCGTCAGCGGTATGCCGAAGGGGGCATGGGCGAGCAAGTAGCCGATCAGCTCGAAGGGCTGGGTAATGCGCAAACCCGCCGAGACGTCGTTACCCGAGAGGATTTTTTCCAGCCGCCCCGGTTCGGCGGCAAAGATCGGCAAAGCCAGAAACAGCAAAGCCAACATACCTAACGTCACCACCGCCACCTTGTCGATGCGCTTGTGATGAAATGCCGCCGTGATCACTACGTTGCTGATCAAACCATAGAAGGTCTGCGATACCGCACATGCCACCAGCGCCAGGCCGGTGGCAATCCACTGTTTCCGTCCTTTCAGCGTATGCAGGCAGATAAAATTCAGCACCAGGCTGACGCCACCGAGATACGACGGCTCGGAGAACCCGGCGGACGGACGAATAACCCAGTCATAGCCATGTTCCTTGGCATGTTCGACCCACGACGAGGCCAGCGAAATATCGCCGCTGTTGATAAACAGCGACTTCGGCATATAGAGTGCGATGCCCTTTTTCGATGCCAGCCATTGCGCGATGGCGAACAAGGCCAGCCCCCCCAGGATGAGCAGGGGCCACATGCCGTTAAATCGGCTCAGGTCGTAACGCGGCGTGCCGGCCAAGAGCCAGAACAACAACATCAAACCCACGGCCAAGCGAAATTCCCGCAGCAAGTTGGGCGTGTCGGGGAGATAGATGGTGGCCCAGAGCAAACTGAGACTGAATGCCACGACCACTAAAACGGTCTGCATCGGCAACACCTTCATCCGCGTGTTCCAGGCGACCAGCACAAACAACACCGCCGACAGCGAGGCGAAATAGTTCAGGCCATATTGAATCGCCGGCAATAGCAAAATCACGCTATGCGGTAGCGGACAGGCGCAAAAATCGTCGTAGACTCGGCGAACCAGGCTCATGGTCAGGCCACCACGGCAATCGTGTCGACCCGGCGCACGCTGAGCAAACGCCGATACAACGCCTTGCCGGCGCGCTCGCCCAGCAGCCCGATCGCCAGCCAGAACAGCGTGCGTTTGGAGCCGCGGTCGGCCAGCAAGGCTCGCACAAACAAACTCAGGGACCGGAAATAATTGCGTCCGAGCTTGGCTTTGCCATTGGCAATCAAGGCATCGACCCGCACCCTGCGGCGGAACACCGCAAAGTCGGTATGGGTGGACATTTCGCGGCCCCATTTTTTCTCGATCGCGGCCAGCCCCGCGAGACGGCGCACGATATTGACGCTGGTGCGGTCGCCGGCGTGCTGGATAAATTCAACCAAGGCCTCGTCGACATAAGCGAAGTCGCCGAAAGCCAGGCAGCGCAGCCACATATCGAAGTCCTGGAAACTGGGCAAAGTCTCGTCGAAACAACCGGCGTCGAGCAACACCTGGCGCTTCACCAGCACCAGGCTGGTCGAGGTCGGGCATTCACCGCCCAAGGCCTGGGTCCGAGTCCAGATCGGCGTGCTGGCGCGGCAGCGGCGCGAGTGGCCGAAGGCGAGATCGATATCGATGTATTGGCACAGAGCCCCGACATAATCGGTTTGCGCCAGCAAATGTACCTGAGCGGAAATTTTCCCCGGCAGCCAACGGTCGTCGTCATCCAGAAAGGCAATCAATTCGCCCCGCGCCGCGGCGATTCCCGTGTTGCGCGCGCCGCAGGCACCTTTGCTGTGGGTGTTGGGAATCAATACCACACGCCCGCCGGCAATCAAGTCCGTCAGTGCCACGCGGGTATTGAGTTGCTCCTGCGGATCGGTATTGTCGTCGATCACGATCACTTCCAACTGCGGGTAGTCCTGGGTCAGCACTGTCTCGACCGCCGCGCGTACCATCTCGCTGCGTTTGTAGGTCGGGATAATGGTGGAGACCAATGGCGTCCAAGTTTGATTCATCTGAATTCTCCTGGTGTTCTATCGGTCGTGGCGTAACTCATGTGACTTAACCCAAGCGACTTAACTCAAGCAAAGTGCAGCGCACGGCGCAACACCGACATCTGGTCGGGATTGAAGCGGTGGATATGCCACAGTCCATAAAGGCCGCCCAGCGCTGCCGCCAACAACAAATGCGGCAAGGTCGCCAAAGCGAATAAATCGAGGGTGCGGCTGGCGCCATAGGCCACCACATACACCCCCGCGCCCAATACCACCTGCCACTGCAAGGCGCGCAGCAACATCAGCAAAGGCATCTCAAGCAAGCTCGCAGTGAGTCTCAAATAGACCGGCGCGCTGATCAGCGTGGCCACCAGATAAGCGATCACCATGCCGTGCAATCCGCCGAAATGGGCGCCAATCAACCAGCACACGATATGCACCACAGCGACGCCGAAATTCAACATCAGCAACCAGGCGGTGCGCCCTTTCACCATAAATACGGCCGGTGCGGTGCTCATCACCGATTGCACAAACCCTACCGGCGCCAGCCATAACAACAGGGCCGCCACGCCGCTCCATTTCGAACCGAGGGCGACCGCCACAAACGGCACCCGCAAGGCCATCAGGCCGCCCATCATCGGCGCGGTAATCAAGGCGACGAACGACACGCTTTGCAGATACTTTTCTCTCAAGGCGACGGGGTCGGCTTGATGCGCGCTCATTACCGGGTACAGCGCCTTGGACGCCACCAGCGCAATACTTTGCAACGGATACAGCATGATTTTGAACGCTAGCGAATAAGGACCCAAGGCGATGGCGCCCAGCACCTTGCCGACAATCATCGAGTCCGCATTGCGATTCAGGTAAATCACCAGATTCGACAAAGTCAGATTCGACGAGAAACCGAAAATACGACGGATTTCCTTCACGTCGCAGCGCCAGTTCGGCCGCCACGGCGAGGCCAGAAACATCTGGATCGACGACAAACTGGAATGAACGATCGCCTGAATGATCAAGCTTTTGACGCCCAGGCCAAAATGAGCGGCGATGATGGCGGCGGTCATGCCGCAGGTGTAGGACAGCACATCCGAACGCGCCACCGTCCTGAAGCGCGAGTCGCGCTCGAGCAGGGCCTGGTGCGCGGCACCCAGGCTCATCACGGGAAAGGTCAAGGCCAGCCAGCACAACACCACGCTTAACGACGCCGAATTGAACAAGCGCGCCAGCGGCACCGAGAACAGCACAATCAATAATGCAATCGTCGAACCGGAGAACACATTGAGCCAGAAGATCGAATTCACCATATTCGGCGTCAGCGTGCGGCTGCGGATAATGGCCGGGCCGGTGCCCATGTCGCGCAATAGTCCGGCCAGGTTGGTCACCACCGTGGCCAGCGCCATCACGCCAAAATCGGTCGGGCTTAACAGCCGCGACAAAATACCCAGGCCCACCAGTTGCACCACTGTTTTTGCAATCTGCGCCGTCGCCAGCCAACGCGCGTTTTTGCCCATCGACGGCGGTGCGGTGGTCTCGATTGAGAGTTCCGGAGTGGACATATCGGCCATGTTGAGGTTACCCAGCAGTAAAAACGGTGCGGAAAAGTGGCAGCAAACGTTCGCTGCCGCGCTGGCTCAAATGGTCGCCATCGATATACAGGGGCATCAAGCCGTCTGAGCCCATGCAACGCCCATTGCGGCACAAGTATTGCGTCGGATCGAGCAAGGTCACGCCGCATTGACTGGCGGCGGCTTCGATGGCGCCGCTGGCAACCTGATTGCGGGTGTCATAGCTGGCCCGCGAGATCGACACATCGGCCGGATGCCGATCCAGGATCATCGATTTGGCCAGATAGTCCGGCACATCCTGATTCATTTCCGGAATCGGCAGCAGGACAAATACCTTGCGCGTCTTGGCCAAACTGCACAGATCCTGGGTCAGAAATTGCGCATAGTGAGTGCGTCGCGCCACAATGTCGGCCAGCGGCCGCTGGCCGTTAAAGCCGATCAGGATGGTCGGGTCGTCGTTCACTGTCTTGCCTTCGACATACGCCGAGAAACGCGCCACCATCACCAGCGGCACACTCCTGGGAAATTGGTCGATCTGCTGCATCACCTGTTTGGCAAAAGAACGGCAGGGTTCTTCCTGGTGTTTGCCAAAACGGCTGGCGCCGGCAAACGGCGGACATCCGGAGGTGCCGAAAAACATCACGCTGCGGTCGTTCTCGGCGGCCGACTGCGCAATGCTGCTAATCACCGCGTTACCGTGGCTGTCGCCCCACACAATGGCACCGACCTCGGGCTCCGTACCATACCGGCAGCCGATATCGTCCTTGCCGTCGTTCATCCGGTAGACACTGTTGGTCAGGCATTCGGTGCGGCGCGGGTCGACATCGGTACTTTCAGCCGACACCTGCTGCACCTGGGCCGGCAAACGCGATTCAAAACCTTTGCCGTAAGTGACCGCCGCACAAGACATCACCACACAAGCGGTACCAACCGCCAAGGTAGCCAAACCGCGGAAGCCGAATTTTTCGCGCAAACCCGCGGCGCGGCGTTCGATCAATTCGTATGAGACAAAACCCATCGCAATCGACGTCAACAAACCGCCGACGATCACGGTGGCGTTATGCGTGGGCAGATCCAGATAATGCGTCAGCACCACCAGCGGCCAATGCCACAAGTAAATCGAATATGACCAAAGACCGATGCGTTGCAGCGGTGCGAAGCGTGTAAACCAGGTATGCCGGTCGGCAAAGATCACCGCGGCCGCGCCCAGCACCGGCACCAGAGTGCGCCAGCCCGGCCAATCGTCGGCCGAGGTGAAATAGAGACCGGAGAACACAATGGCCGCGAGACCCACCGTTTGCAAGCTGCGTGCTTGCAAGGAGCTTAACTTGATGCTGTCGCCGTAGAGCAGTACCAGGCCACCGGTCACCATTTCCCACACGCGTGTCGGCAACAGGAAGAAGTTCGCTTCCGGGTAATGCCTTGCCGCGACCAGCGCCAACACAAAAGATACGCCGCCCATCAGCCACAGTACGCTGCGGAACATGGTTCGACCACGGCCGAGCAGACGTACCGCCAGCATCAGCAGCACCGGGTAAATCAAATAAAACTGCCACTCGGCCGACAGCGACCAGGTGTGCAAAAACCATTTGGTTTGCGACGATGAATCGAAATACCCCGCTTCACGCCAATACACAAAATTCGAAATAAACGTGACCGAGGCACCGGCATGTTCGGCCAAAATTTTATAACCGTGCGGATCGAGGTAAAACCAGCCGAACACCAGGCCGGCCGCGCACAACACAGCCAGTGCCGGAACGATGCGGGCGAAGCGCGACAGATAAAAATCGAATAGCTTGAAACGCTCGGCTTCAAGACGACCGACAATAATCGCGGTCATCAAATAACCGGAGATCACAAAAAACACATCCACGCCGACAAAACCACCTTGAACAAAGGGGGTTTGAAAGTGGAATAACACCACCAGTGCGACGGCCACACCGCGTAACGCATTGATGTCGGGCTTAAACCGCATATCGAGGTTTCCTTGACCGCTTGGAAGAAAGCAAACTGAATTGCCGCAAGCTAGTTGTCATTCCGGTGAGGATCAAACCCCGGGACCTTAAAGCCCTGCTGTAATGCAGGCGAAGTGGGCGACACTTGGAAATCCGAAAATCGGGTTCTGGCGGCGTCGCTCATGGAATGGGCAAACACCACATCCGCGCTACCGAACATCGCGACGTTTTGAATCAACGGCAACGCGCGCGCATCGATCATGGTGGCGCGCCCGCCCACCACGGCATTGCGCCGCAAGATGATATTTTTCGGCGCCCCGGGCCGGTCGCTCAGAATCGTGGTGAGCGTCGGATATTGAGTCGAATAAGGCGGCTGGTCAAAATGGACCGCCTGCAAGGGTTTTTGCAATACCCCCTGCGGATCTTGCGCCATCACCTTTTGCCAGGACAAGCCGCGCGAGTCGATATAAACCGCGGGGGTGCAGTCGACAAACAGGTTGTCTTCCACCAGGATATCGCTGCCGCCACCGATAAAGACCGCCTGGTTGACCCGGGCAAATACATTGCGGCGTATCGTCGTGCCGCCGAATTCATCGTCGAGGTAAATCCCCATGGTCGCGCTCGGCTGTGCCGCGCTGCCGATGTCATGGAAGAAATTATTTTCGATCACAGTGCCGCGCGCGGTCCAGTCGCGGCCGGCATAGATCGCCCCGGTGTCGCCGCTTTCCTGCGCCACGTGGTCGATTTCGTTATCGGCAATCAGGTGATTATTGCCGCCGAAAATAATCCCGGCATGCGGCCCGTCGTGAATATGGTTGCGCACCACCCGGTCTCCGGCCCCGGCAATATTGATGGCCGGCCGGTAGGAACGTGAACGCCGCGCATAATGATCGAATTCGCTGTCCTCGACAAACATGCCGCCCGGCGCCAGCGATACAGGGCTGCCGCCGAATACGGCGAGGCCGCCTTCACCGGTATTTTCCACGGTGACAAAACGAAAACCGCTATTGGTGCCGGTCATAAACGCCGCACGGTCGCCCATATTGCGGATCGCCACATGCTCCACCACCACATCATGGCCGCCACGGATTTCCAGTGCGTTGCCGCGTCCCGCAGTCAGAGTCAATTGACGTATGCGGAGATGACTGACATTGGTGATCACCATCAAGGCATTGGCCACCGAAGCTTCCACCTCGCCGTCATGCAACGGCGCGGGCGGCCAGAAGTAGACCCGTCCGGCGGCGCGGTCGAGATACCATAGTCCGGGTTGATTCAACTCGGCCAGCACGTTGTCGAAAAACACGCGCTGCCCCACCTTCATGCCGAATTGCGGTGCGGGTGCCTGCAGCGTGATCTGACCGGATGCATCTATCGACTCGACCGGCAAGGTGATGTCGGCCCAATCGCGCGCCCAATAACCGGTGGCTTCGAGCTGCGGCTCCTGGCGCCAGGCTTCGGTAGGCGCGCCTTTTACGGTAAAGGTACGGCCATTTTCGCCGTCGGGCAGTTGGGCGATGGTGGCAAAGCCGGTGCTCGGCCAACGTGCCGAGGTCATCGGCTGATCGCGATAGAACAACTCCAGCGGCGCCGGTGTGACCGCAATGCCAAAACCGTGACGCGGCTGGTCGCCCAAGTCGGTAATACCGTTGCGCGCCAGATCGGCCACCAGCACGTGGCCGCGCGCACTGGCGGGCAAGCGCGCCAGTATGGCCGGGTCGCTCACCGGAGCAAAACCATTGACCGGCCTGCTCCCGCTAATCACGGTTTTGCCGACCCCGGCGCCGGTGATGGTAATCGGCGTATCTTTCCAGCTCGGATCGGGTTGAATCTTGAGCGCGTCGCTTAAACGATAGACTCCCGCACCCAACACCAGATTCAGGCTGTCGATCGAGCCCGCCCCCTTGGCTTGCGCCTTGGGTGCGGCCAACACCGCCAGCGCCTGACGCAAACTGAGGTTGGATGCCGACAAGTCGACGCTGCCGGCATCGGCGGCCGAGTTGGTTGCGTTTGAATTGGCGGCCGCGAGCGGCACGTCGACCGCCAGGCACTGGCTGCCGATCAAGCTTGCGGCCGCACAAAGGGAGGTACGCACAAGCCACGACGGCAGCGGATTGCTCCGCTTCAGCGCGGCCGCAAATGAGGCGCGCCGAATTTCAGCGCAGCTCATGACCGGTGTCCACGCGAGCGCATCGGCGCAACGTTGGCGCCCCCGGGCACCGGGGTGGTGGCGTAAGCGTAACTGCCATAACCATAACCATCGTTGCCTGGGCGGCTCTTGAAGCCATTGAATACCGCACCGTTCATCGGCACCCCGGCCTGGGCGAAACGCTTGATCGATTCACGTACTTGCGGCACCGTGGTGACACCTTGCCTGACCACCAGGAAACTGGTGCCCGCATGATGCCCCAGCGCGGTGGCATCGGTCACGGCCAATACCGGCGGCGAATCGATAATCACCACGTCGTAGTTCATGCTGATGTTCTTCAAAAATCCGCTCAGCACGGAACTGAGCAATAGATCCGAAGGATTGCCTTGGGTTCTGCCACGCGCGATCACGTCAAGATTCGGCAAGACGTTCTGACGCAGGGAGGCTTCAAGCGGTTGACCCAGAATGATTTCAGCCAGGCCCGGCGCTTGCGTGATGCCGAAGCGCCGGCTCAAATCGCCGCGCCGCAAATCGGCGTCGATCAATAGCACGCGTTGATCGGAGGCCGCCAGCACCGCAGCCAGATTGGACGCGACAAAAGACTTGCCGACCTCCGGCGTGGGGCCGCTGATCAGGACGATATTATTCTCGGCTTCGAGCAGAATAAACTGCAACGCCGAACGGAAACTGCGCAAGCTCTCGACCGAAATACTGTCGCTGTCGTCGACCGCCAGTAACGACACCTCGCCGGCACGGCGCTTCCCTTTTTTTGCATCGAGTGTCATCTGCTGTTTGCTCAGCGGCACCACCGCATACACCGGAATGCCGCAACCGGCTTCGACTTCATGCGGCTGCACCATCGCACCAAACCAGCGTTTGCGAACCCAAGCCACGCCCACGCCGACAAATAAGCCGATCAGCACCGACAAGCCCACCACGACCTTGCGATTCGGCTTGACCGGGTTTTCCGGAATAAATGCCGTATCCACCATACGCGTGTTACCGGTCTTGCCGGCGCGTGCCAGACGCAGTTGCTGTGCGGTGTTCAACAAACTGGTGTAGAGATCCGTATTGACCTGCACGTCACGCTGCAGACGCAGCTCGGTTTGTTCCAATTCCGGCAATTGACGCGTTTTGGCATCGATCGTGGCAAGCCGGCTCTGCAGCGAGCTCAATTGTTCGTCGATCGAAATCACGGCGGGATGAGAAGCGGTGAAGCGCGCCATCAACTCGCTGCGTTTGGTTTGCAAATCGACAATCTTGCCCTGTATATCGACCGATTGCTGCAATACCGCGGTGCCTTCCTCGGTCAAATCCAGGGTTCCGTTGGTGGAACGGAATTGATTAAACGCTTCCTCGGAATCTTCCAACTGGCGCTTGAGTTTAGGCAACTGCTCCTCAAGAAAACTCAACGACTTTTCTGCTTCCTGGGCTCTTTGTTCGACGTTCTGACGCACGTACTCGCGACCGATTTCGGTCAGGATCAAACTCGTCATTACTCGATCGGGGTCGCGCAGGCTGGCGGTGATGACATCGGCGTCTTTATTCTTTTCGGTAATGAGTAAAGCTTTTTGCAAATCTTCGATTGCATGGACTTTGGATACGCGCACCAGCGAGAAGGTCGCACCGGCAGCCCCTCTCAAAGTATCGACCTGGATCGTCAGCGGTCCTTCGGGCGTATTTGCCGTGAGAGGCGTGCCGACGTGCCCGGTAGCGGAAATACTGTCAAATTTCGCCAGCAAGCGATAGTTGTCGCCGCCTGTCGCGACAATCCTGAAGGGTTTGCCCAACAGTGCCCCCGGCACATCGAAGCGCGACACCGCTACCTTCTCGGTGCCCCACACATAACCGCCATAACCGAACAGGCCAGGTTGGGACACGCCGTCCGCATAGCTGGCAAGCCAGCGGCCGAAGATGGGGAAATATTTCGGCGCGACGCGGATATCGAGGTTGAGTTTGTCCACCGTGCCGCCGACCACCAGGCGCGAACCGACGATATCCATTTCGTCGGAAGCGGCCGATTTGTTATCGAACATCTGTTCGACATTGGCCAGCACATTGTTGGCCGAATTCGGATTGTCCTGCACCTGCAACAAAATATCCGATTGATAAATCGGCGTCGCCAAAATGGCGTAACTGATGCCGATCAAGGTCATGACCAATGTAATCACGCCAATCAACAAACGGTTGTCGAACACCGTATCGATCAAACCGCTGAGGTCGAGATGCGAGTCGTCCTGATTCGCCGTCGGTATGGAATGAATAGGTGTAGGTGGGGGTAATGTCTTCATGCGACTTCCTTCACCGTCTGCTTACGTGACAGACGCGTTAAACGCTCGGTCCAGTCTGCCACGCCGGATTCGATCAGCTGCAAGGCGAGACGGAATGCCTGTTCGCCTTCGCGGTATGGATCCGGCACGTCTTTACCGCCGAAGTGGCAGAAGCGCGAGATCTTGCCGCGCCCGGCCGGGTAATGGGATTCAAGCTGGCGCTGCTGAGGGACATCCATCACCAGCACCAGATCGGCAGCACGCAGCATGGGCATCGACACCTGCCGGCCGCGATGGCCGGAAATGTCGAGCGTCAATTCCTGCATCAGGGTGACGGCCCACGGATCCGCCGGCACACCAATGCAGGCCGCCAAGCCGGCGGAATTGATTTGCGTCGATGGCAAGGCCTGTTGCAGCAGTGCTGCGGCCATCGGGCTACGGCAAATATTGCCGGTACAAAGAACCAATATATTGTTCATCATAGCCCCGCGGCTTTGCCGAAGTAGATCGATTGGGTGCTGGGCAAGAATAGGCTGATCACACGGCTCCAGCGCACAACAGGGGCCGCATCGACAAACACTACATCCTTGGCTTTTAGCTCGAAATTGTCCGCCAGCGCCAATGAGCCTGGATTGACGACATTCAAGTGATAAATTTCCGGCTTGCCTTCCACCACATTGCGCACTACAAACACTTGGCGTGCATCGCCGGTCACCGGGCTGACACCGCCCGCGTCGCCGAGCGCTTCGTTCAACGACAATTCGCCATTACGTAAATACAGCGTAGTGGGGCGCGACACATCGCCGGTGATAAAGACTTTGCTGTCTTCGCGGGCAAACACCCGCACCATGTCGTCGTTTCTCAGCATGACCCTGGTCGGACTGACACCGTGCGCGACCAGGTCGGGAATATTGACGATGATGGTTTTTCCATCGCGTATCACGGCGATCGAGGCCCGATCACCCACCGCCGTATAACCGCCGGCGCGGTTGATCGCTTCGGGCAAGCTCATCGGCAAATCGTTGAAGATCTGCAGTCCCGGGGTGCGCACTTCGCCATCCATGAAGACGCGGCGCGCACGATAGGTTTGGATGCGCAAGGTAACTTGGGGATCGCGCACGAATTTGGCGAGATGGGAGACGAGCAGGTCGTGCGCCTGGAGTTCGGTCAGTCCACTGACCTTGATCGGCCCTACATAGGCAAACTGCAGAATACCTTGGGAGTCGACGCTGTAACCCGATGCGACCGAAGCCGAACCGGTGTAGTCGGTACCCACGGTGGTGACGGCGACCGGCGCGAGATTCAATTCCGGATGATCCCACACCACGATGTTGAGTACGTCACCCGCACCGATCGTATAGGGCGTGGGTGCGGCAAACAGGCTGGCCACATCGGTGGGGATGGCGGTTTGCCGTTCGACGCGCTGGGCCTGCACCAGGTTAGGTGTGATTTCAACCACCGCACCGGCGGGCGGCGTATCGGAGCCGTTGCTGGAAAGCGGATGGTCATGCCGCCATTGCGCTTGCGCGGCGGCCGAACTGGTCATTTGTTGCTGCGGTGAGTTGGCTTGGCCGTTGCTGGGGGTATTGCCCGTGTCGCCTGCTGTGTCGGCATACCAATGCGAGCCAGGCTCGACCGAGCAACCGGCGAGCAACATCACCGTCCATAGAAATGCCAATCGGGCGATTTTTTTCATAGGCCTTGCAAAAAAATTTCAGTCAACGCCCCATGCATGTGCGGCTGGTAGTTCCATGCATAGAGCACCTGTTCACTCGACGTACGGAAAGCACGACGGTGAGCTACTGATAAAACGATGGAGAGCGTCAGGCGCTTAACGCTTTTTGGTGATTACGAAGTCGATATTCGGTCGGAGAAATCAGCAATCGTTTGCGGAAGATTTTGGCAAGTCTGTCGCCATTACCCATCCCGCTACGACGCGCAATCTTGTCGACCGGCAAATCGGTTTCCGTCAGCAAATGGCACACCATATCCAGGCGTACACGGAATAAGTATTCCGACGGCGTGATGCCCATCTCGTGTTTGAACCGGCGCAGGTAATTTCGTTCACTCATTGCGGCAACTTGTGCCGCATCGACCACCGAAATAGTGCGTTCGCAGTTCGACTCGATCCAACGTGCGGAAGCACGGATCTTTTCGCGCACGCTGGGCGTGCCCGCATCGCGCAACAGCGAGGTAAATTTTTGGCTGGCGCCCGGCAACAGGCGTTCGCCGATTTCGCGAGCCACTTCCAGGCCGAGGTCGCGCTTGACCAAAGTCAAGGCGGCGCTCAACGATTCATAACGATCGTCGGTTTCGACAAAACCCTCTTCACCGGCAGGGTTGGCGGAAGCCTGCATGCTGCTGAACGAGAGTTCCGATGAAGCGCCTTGCAGCAACTTGCTGAAGCGCGAATCGCTGAACTCCGCATTACCCGCCACCTTGCCGCCGGCGCTGAACAATGCATCGTAGTTGCCGTATTGGCGTGAATCGAGACGGTCGGTACCGACACTGAGGGAAGAAGAACATAACACCGTGCCGCCGCTGAACGACAGCAAGCGCACTCGATACGATGAACCGACTTCAGTACCGTTGCTGGCGGCGAACTGGTTGGCCAGCTGAAACACCTCGGCAATAATGCCGGCACGCAACAAAGAAAAATCGTCGAACAAGACAATCCCGATTTGTTTAACGGGGCGCTTGGCACTGGCACTGGGAGCGGCAAAAGACGTCCCGCCGAGCGCGTGCGGGAAATGAAAAGAGCTAGACTCAAAAGTAGCGAGTGTCATGGTTTTTCCTTCAATGCGTCCCCTCGATTTTGTTCTGCATGGAATCGAATGTTCCGTTTTTCTTGCACTGCATCATACAAACGCAAACCGACCTCACAACAAAATTGACGGATAAAAACGAGACCTTGGCGGATTTACGACGCTACCTCCGCCGGTCCACCTTGGGTGCCCGTTTCCGCATAGCTTGAACTACTTAGTAGGGAGTAAGCAACTGATTTTATTAACGTATTACATATGCATTACAAAATCTGGGAGATTTGAAAGTATCTCCGGCGAACTGGGTGTTCGACAGGAATAGTCCCAAAAAGATCCCCTACCAGTAATATTCCGCCTAATGCTAGTAGAGATCCGCCGCATCCTATTTTTGATGGAATTTGTGCAGGTGCAGCATGACTAAGCGCAACCCCCTGATTCGAGAGATAGTTGGCTGTTTAGAAGTGATCTGGAACTTTAGAAATGTTTGTAAGAAAAATAATTTAGGTCTCCATGATAAACAAATGGGGCTCGATTAATTTATCGACCTTAATCATCTTTTTTGATTTCAACGCAGACAACTTTTGTAAGGCGCGCGCTTACGTTACGTTGTTCAGAATGGACGCAACAGACCACCCACGGTCCGCCAACATATCGGCGATTTCAGTCAAGGCAAGGTAAACCCCGAAACAATGTCTATGATGACTAACATCAAGAGCACCGATCAAATTAGGCCTCCTAATTAGTTTATCAGGGCACGATCTGTCGATTCAATCACCCTGCATCTGTCTTGGTTTCACCGTAAAAGCAATCTCTGCCGTGTTGCAAGCAGCAGGAATAGAGCTAACCCGCTTTTCGCAGTCTAGCTGGTCTTCTCCGACATAAAGTCGTACAGAGCCTGGACCACAACATTGTCTTCAACCGAAATCAGTCGTTGCATCGGTGGAAGATTTTACGGTTCAAGTTGGTGCGTTTGAGTGAGATATCCGGCCGGTATTTTGGAGGATCGTTCCATGTTCAACATTGCCCGCCAGTTGCTCGATCTCTTGTTCGTCGTGTTTGGCGCGTTTATCGCCAACCTCCTGACGCCCGACACGAGTCAACGTTTGTACGATGCACGAGGGATGTTTATCACGCTCGACATCGCCTTGGTTCTCCTGCTGTTTCCGTTGTTCAACCTATATCAGTCCTGGCGCGGCAAAACTCCCGCAACGCTGATCGGCCGCACCCTGCTTGGATGGGTGGTGGTGCAAGGCACGGGCGCGCTGATCTACGCCGCGCTGCATCGCTCGATCCCGAACCACTCGCATATCTCACACGCGTGGTTTATCAATTGGACCGTGCTGACCGCCTTGTCTTTTGCTTTGTCGCGGCAACTTATCGCGCTGACGCTGGGAAAATTGCGCAGCGCGGGTTTCAACCAAAAGCGGGTGGTGATTGTCGGCACCACGGCGGAAGCGCTGCGGGTAGTCAATCGCATCGAACGTTTGCCCCAAGCAGGTTATTCGACGGTAGCAATCTATGATGAGGCTGCCGCCAGCGGCGCGAAGGTTTCGGGGGTGCCGGTCATTTCCCGCTGGAATGCCCTGACGCGCTGCGTCCGCCAAGGTAGTGTCACCGAACTCTGGCTTACCGGGCAACCAACCGAGGCCCATCCGTGCGCGCGTTTTATCGCTGAGTTCCGCAACGAATTCGTCAATATCCGCCTGCTCCCCGATCTCGACAGTTTTGCGCTGGCCAATCTGGGCACCGTCGACTTGCTCGGTTTGCCCTCGATCAACCTGGTCGACACGCCGGTCTGGAGCTTGCACGTTCTACCCAAGGAAATTTTCGATCGGGTGTTTGCCGCCGCAATCCTGATCGCGTTGTTACCGCTGTTTGCGGTGGTGGCTTGCGCGATCAAAATTTCGTCGCCGGGCCCGGTGCTGTTCCGCCAAAAACGCAAAGGCATAGACGGCAACGAATTCTCCATCTACAAATTCCGCTCGATGCGTATGCATACGGCAGAAGCCGGGGTGATCAAGCAGGCGACCAAAGGCGATTCACGGATTACCCGGGTCGGCGCCATCCTACGCAAGACCAGCATCGACGAATTGCCGCAATTCATCAATGTGCTGAAGGGTGAGATGTCGGTGGTCGGTCCCCGCCCACACGCCGTCGAGCACGATGAGCTCTACAAAGACCTGGTGCTGAACTACATGTACCGTTATCGGATCAAGCCCGGCATCACCGGCTGGGCGCAAGTCAACGGCTTTCGCGGCGAAACCGACAGACTGGAAAAGATGGTGGGACGAGTGGCATGCGATTTGTACTACATGCGTAACTGGACCTTCTGGCTCGACGTCAAAATTGTGATGATGACGTTTATGAAGGGTTTTGTGAACGTCAACGCGTACTAGGGCCTGTTCACGCTAATAAGATCGAGCGGTAAGCGGGGGTTTGGCGGGTCTACGGAATAGCACAATCCCAACCAAGTTCCCTGGTATTTGTTGCATAGCCCAGGTCAAAGCCGGCGCAGAGAATGAATACTCTGCGCCGGCTTTGACGTTTCCGGCGCCTGCTTGAATTGCCACTGACGTTTGAGCGGAAGCGGCGCACCTCTCCCATTCTCCCACCTGCTTGCAACACGCCCAATACGCGGACTGCGCCCCATAGGCAACGGATTCGTACGGCAAGGCAGCACCAGGCCGCAGCGCAGGTACTACCTTGCCGTACCGCCTAGTTCGGGCTCTGGAATGGCCCGGTAAACTGAGAAGGCGTAAAACCTTTAACGATAGCGGGCGAAGACGGCGCCAGTTGAAAATCGCCAAACGCCGAGCGTGACGCGTCCGCCATCGCCTTGGCGAAAACCACGTCGGCGGAACCGAACATCGACTCGATGGTGATATACGGTTGAGCTCCGGCATCGATGGCCGTGGCGGTGCCGTTGATCACGATATTGCTACTCAGCAGGTTGCCTACCGGCGCCCCCGGTGAATTGGTCAGGATCTGCGGCAAGGTCGGATAACGCGTCGAGTAAGGCGGCTGGCTATAGTTCACCGCGGCCAACTCCTGCTGGAACACCCCGTTCGGATCCAACACCACGGAATTTTGCCAGGACAATCCACGGGAATCGATATAGATCGCGGGGGTCAGGTTGGCAAACAGATTGTCGTACACCTGATTGTCCCGGCCGCCGCCGATAAATACCGCGTCGTTGACATGCGAGAACACGTTGCGGCGAATCACGATACCGCAGAATTCATCGTCGAGATAAATACCCATCGTTGCCGTTGCTTGCGCGGGGTTACCGACATCATGGATAAAATTATCCTGGATCACCGTGCCTCGCATGGTCCAATCGCGGCCGGCATAAATCGCACCGGAGTCGGCGGTTTCAGTCACCATGTCATAGATCTCATTGTCCGAAATCAGGTGATTGTTGCCACTGAAAATAATCGCCGCATGCGGACCGTTAAACATCGTATTACGCAGAATCTGGTCGCCCACCCCCGACAGATTGATTGCCGGCCGGTAGGCACGGGTGCGCCGAGCGAAATTACTCAACATGCTGTCGGTGACAAAATCATTGCCGCCGGCCAAGGTGGTTCGGTTACCGCCATCCACCACAAAGCCGCCTTCGCCGGTATTGGTCACGGTGTCAAAACTGAAACCGCTGCTGCCCGCATTCGACACTGCCGCGCGATTTCCCATATTGAGGAAGGTGGTGTGGGTGACCAGCACATTGCCGCCGCCGGATATTTGTATGCCGTCGCCGCGGCCATTCTCGAAGGTCAAATTGCTGATGGTCAGGTTGGTCGCATTGTTGGCGACCAACAACGAATTCACCACCGAAACCTCGACGTCGCCGGGTTGCAAGGGCGCCGGCGGCCAGAAGTACACCAGCGCATTTTGCGTATCGACATAATAGTCGCCGGGCTGATCGAGGGAAGACAGCGCATTTTGGATAAAGACCCGCTGTCCGACCAGCAAGCCGAACTCCGGTGCGGGTCCGGTCAAAGTAAGGATACCTGACGACGGATCGACCGACTGCACCGCCAAGGTGGTGTCGGCCCAATCTCGCGCCCAGTAGCCCATCGCCTGCAGGGCAGGTTCATTCTGCCACGCGCTTATCGGCGCGCCGGCGACGGTGAAGGTCAATCCATTGGCGCCGCCGGGCAAGGTCGCGATGGTCGCAAAACCGGTATCGGGCCAACGCGCCAGCGTCATCGGCTGGCCCTGGTAAAAGAGTTCAAGCGGAGCCGGCGTCACCGGAATGTCGAAACCATGGGGTTGGAACGTGCCAAGATTTGTAATGCCGTTTTGCGCCAGGCTGGCCACCAAAACCTGTCCCTGCGCCACCGGCGGCAAACGGGCTAGTGCCGCGGCATTGGTGACCACGGCAAAACCTGTCAACGGCTGGCTGCCGGAAATCACCGCGCTGGTGCCGGCCGCAGCGGAAATCGAGATCGGGGTATTGTTCCAGCTCGGGTCCGGCGTCAGTGTCAAAGTACTGGCGAGGCGGTAGATACCGGCACCGAGAACCAAGTTCACATTGCTGATACCGACATTGGAGCCCGCCTTCTTGGCATTGATTGCGTTCACCACGTCACGCAAACTCAGGTGGGGCGCGGCGAGATTGACTATGCCGCTGACGGGCGGTACTTGGCCGCTTTCCACCGCATTCGAGTCGGCGGCCGAAACAATAACATCGGCTGCAATGACCTGTGTGCTGAACAACAGCATGCCCAATAACAGAGCGCGGGTCAGCGCCATGACGGATAGATGAAAGCGATGTGTTACTGGCGCCGCGATTTTGCCGATGCTGGGGTATTTCATTTCCGCTCCTGGGACAGGCGCGGGATCTCCCGGCCACGCCTGTGTTCGCTTGCTGAGAGCGTCTTCTGAAATTTCGCCGGTCGCAGGCAAGTTGAGCCTGGCCGCGGCGGCGAAAAACGGCGCTGAAAAATTGCGTTTGACCGATATAGGGCGCGATGAAATCCATCAACTGAACTTGATGGAACGTCCCCTCATCGGATCGATACAGACCGGTATCGACGGTCGTAGCGACTTGTTTTGTAGTGCGATTTTATTGCACTTAATCCAAGCCGGTACTGGTAGTTTATGCAATTTAAATTGAATTGCATAGCACACAAGATATATGACATTCTCTTTTCAAAGCTTTCATTTCGCTTCGGATAACAGAACATCCAGCGATGCCATGTTGAAATATTTTTTTGCCCGTATTTGTTCGGATGTGCAGCGATGCTTGCACTGCTTCACCCAACCACAAAAATACAAAATCCCATTTTGCCGAATAGCTAGGCACCCAGATAAAGACGCTTGATCTCGGGGTCGTGCAGCAACTGCCGGGACGGTCCATGCAATGCCAAACTTCCGGTTTCGAGCACATACGCATAGCTCGAGATGGTCAGCG
>Ga0302232_10000300_pt1 | contig 38933 bp, 41 predicted proteins | sample II_Palsa_N2_3_FD_193575 | JGI IMG/M metagenome (GOLD analysis project Ga0302232, IMG submission 193575) | Peat permafrost microbial communities from Stordalen Mire near Abisko, Sweden - II_Palsa_N2_3 | ecosystem: Environmental > Terrestrial > Soil > Palsa > Peat permafrost | place: Sweden...
CAGCTTTGCTGCCTCCGATGGCACGCGCGACTGTACGAATGATCTCATCGCCGTGATTTGCATTCCCGGCCCATCGGCCGCATGCTGACAAAAAAACGTCATGAGGGAGAAAACGATGGATACGACGGGTTTCAGTCAGCGCTTGCGACGCGAAGGGTATGTCGAGGGCGATCCCAAGTTCCTGGAGCCGGGCATGCTCAATGCCGAGCATGATCATCCGTTCGATGTCTGCGGCCTGGTGCTGGACGGCGAGATCGCGTTGACGGTCGAAGGCACCGAGAAGTGCTACCGCCCGGGCGAGGTCTTCACGCTCGCGGCCGGCTGCGCCCATGCCGAGAAGATCGGGGCGGCCGGCGTGCGCTATGTGATCGGCCGGCGCCACCCGACGCCCGAGTCCTGAGCGCTCACGATCCCATCTGGTCGGCCGGCGGCAGATAGCCTGTCGGCGGGCCGGCGGGCAGATCGGTGCGGTCGTCGCCCAGCATGCGCTGGAGATAGACGACATCGAGCCAGCGGCCGAACTTGATGCCGACATGCAAGGCCTGTCCGACCGTCCGGAAGCCCATGCGCGTGTGCAGGCGGAGCGACCCTTCGTTGCCGCTGTCGCCGACACCGGCCATCATCTGGCGATAGCCCAGATCCGTGCAGATCCGGATGACGTCGCCCAGCAGCGCCGATCCGATGCCCTTGTTCAGAAAGCGGTCATCGACATAGATCGAATCCGACACCGTGAAGCGGTAGGCCGAGCGCGTCTGATAGGGGCCGGCATAGCAATATCCCACGATCCTTCCGTCGAGTTCGGCCAGGCGCCAGGGCAGACCGCGCGCGCGGATGTTGTCGAAGCGCCGGATCATCTCCTCGACCGACGGCGGGATCTCCTCGAAGCTGCCGTAGCCGGTCTGGACGTGATGGGCATAGATCGCCGCGATGGCGGGCATGTCGGCGACGGCTGCGTCGCGCAGGCTGATCTCGGTCATGGCATCTCCTTGGCTTTTGAAACGAGGGCGGCGGCGGCGATCAGCAGCAGGCTGGCCGCCCATTGGCTGCTGCTGGGCCGCTCGCCATCGATCAGCGCGCCCAGCCCGAGGGCGATTGCCGGACAGGCATAGGCATAGCCGGCGACGGCCGCGGCCGACCAGTGGCGCAGCAGGGCCAGATAGAGGCTGAAGCCGAGAATGGGGCCGAGCAGCACCAGGACGGCCCAATTCATCAAGGCCCCAGGCGCCACGAATTCGCTCCAGACCTGTGCGGTCCAGGGTTCGGTCAGGCTGGACAGGCCCAGCAGCACCAGGCCGCCGGCCAGAAAGCGGCTGGCCACGAACCGCAGCGGCGGCAGATGTGCCACGCCGTGCTTCAGCGGCAACCAGGTGGCGCCCCAGCACAGGCACAGCAGCGCGAAACCGCCGATCACCCAGGGTTTGACGGGAGCGGTAGTTTGACTGATGCTCGATTTGACCAAAATACTCATGGATTGAAGTGTGTTCGGAAATATCGATCGGCGCAAACCAGGATATCTGTCGGTGAGAGCATGAGATTTTCTAATTCTGTGCCGTCGCTCGGTGGCTTGCGCGCGTTCGAGGCGGCGGCGCGGCGCCAGAGCTTCGTGGCGGCGGCCGATGAGTTGGGCGTCACGCCGGGTGCGGTCAGCCAGCAGGTCAAGGCGCTGGAGGCGCGGCTGGGCCTGGCCCTGTTCGAGCGCCGGCCCCAGGCGCTGGTGCTGACGGCGGCCGGCCGCGACTATGCCCCGGCGCTGAAGGCGGCGTTCGACGCGATCGCGGCGGCGACGCGTCGGCTGGTGCCGCCCGACGACCGCGTCCGGCTCGCCTGCGCCGTGCCGGCCAGTTTCGCCACCTGCTGGCTGCTGCCGCGGCTCGCCCGGTTCGAGGCGGCCCATCCGCGCATCGAGCTGGCGATCCTGAACGCCAGTCGCCGGGCCGAGGCGGGCATGGACGGCGCCGACGCGGCGATCCGCCAGGGCCGCGCCGGCTGGGGCGATCTCGCCTGCGTCTATCTGTTCACCGAGGCCCTGGTGCCGGTCGCCAGCCCGTCGTTGTCGCCGCCGGTCGATCCGCTCGACGGCGCCACGCTGCTGACGGCCGAGACCGCGCCCGGCCGCTGGGATGCCTGGTCCGGGGCGATGGACCGGCCGCTCAGCCCGCGCCGGCGACTGAGCCTGGCCGACGAAGGGCTGGTGATTCAGGCGGCCCTGAATGGCCTGGGCGTGGCCTTGGTCGACCGGCATCTGATCGAGCCGGCGCTGCGCGAGGGCCGGCTGGTTCTGCTCGATGACCGCCAACCCTGGCGGCCCGGCACCGCCTGGTATCTGGTCCATGCCGACCCGACCCGACCGCTCGCGGCCTTCGCCGACTGGCTGCTGCAGGAGACCGCGGGGCCGATGCCTTAGATCAGCGCCGGAGATTAGCGCCGGCCGCGCGTGAAGAACGCGATGATCAGCCCGAACAGCATCATCGCGGCCAGATTCGGCACGATGGTGACCGGCGTGAACTGCGCCCTGGCCGCATGGGATAGCGGCACGACTGCATATTCCATCACCGTGAAGATGACCGGTCCGGCGGCGAGACCACCGAGGATCCAGTGCTGACGCAGCCATTTCGACCGGGACACCAGGGCGACGTACAGCGCCGCGATGATGATCGACATCAGGCATTGCAGACCCAGGCCGAGCAGGGCCGCGTCCAGGCCGCCCTTGAAGGCGGCCTTGCCCAGCACGCCGCTGGCGATGGCGCGCAGGATGACCAGCGGCGGGGCCTGGTTGATCAGCGCCGCGGCGCCGATATCGACCAGGCCGGCGACCAGGCCGCCGGCGACGATTCTCAGAGCGGGATGCATCGCCAAACTCAGGTCAGAATGTCGATCTGCAGGTCGGTCAGGCCGCCGGGCACGATGGTCAGCGGCACGCGCAGCCGGCCGATCAGCTTGCTCGACAGGGCCGAGATCAGCGGGCCGGGGCCGGCATCGCTGACGGCGGCGGCCAGCACCAGGATCGAGATGGTCGGGTCCTCGTCGATCAGCGCCAGCAGTTCATCGTGCGCCAGGCCTTCGCGGATATGGACGACCGGTGTCGTGCCGGTCAGGGCCGCGACCGTATCGGCATGGCGGCCGACCAGTTCCTCGGCCTCGGCCCGCGATTCCTCGCGCATCAGGCTTTCCAGCGCCATCCAGGTCTGGCGGTCCGGCGGCTCCATCACGTGCAGCAAGGCGACCCGACCACCGGTCCGGCGGGCGCGGAGCGCCGCATAGCGCAAGGACACGCGCAGTTCCGGACTGTCGTCGACGACAACCAGGAAGACGCGTTCAGGCGGGGCGGGTGGGACGATGTCGGCCATCAGGCGTTCCGGAACAGGAAAGTAGCGCCCCATCCTGCCATCGCCGCCAGGGCGACCGCAACGAGCCCGTAGAGCAGCGACCGGTTCTGGGCGAAGTCGTTGATGTCCGCTTCGAGGCCGGTCTGCGAAATGATCAGCGGCGTGGTCTGGGCGGCGACGATATCGCCCTTGCGGACCAGGAAGACCTGGATCGAATAGGTCCCGACCGGCACCGTCGCCGGGAAATCGAGGCTGGCGCGGAACAGCTTGTCGCCCAGGAAATTGACCGTGCCCGGCTGCTTGTCGTAGAGCCCGCCGCGCTGCTGCTCTTCGATCAACGCCGCGCGGAATTCGGTGATGTCGGCGGGTTTGGCCTTCTCGGCCGGGTTGAGCTTCAGATCGTCGATGCCGATCTCGTGGAGCTGGCGCAGGTTGGCGGGCACGACGTCGTCGACCGGCTTGTTCGACAGCACGGCATAGAAGCTCGGGACATTGTCGAAGGCGATGCTGCGGGTGTTGAGCCAGATGCCGGCGACCCGGCTCTTGCGCCGGACGACCGTCTCGCGCTCCGGCCCGCGCACGACGACGACGATGTCGCCGCCGCCCTCGATCGCGCCGAACAGCACGACCGAGGTGCCGGTGAATCCAGTCGTGATCGCGACCAGATGGCTGGTCAGGTCGGCGACCAGCTGCTGAGCCCGGGCGGCTTCAGGCACGGTCAGCAGCAGGAATCCCAGCAGGGCCAAGCCCACGCGCCGGATCATTCGCGCACCACGATCGAATAGCGCGAGTCGGGCGGCACGGTCAGGTCGACCAGCAGCTTGGCGCCGACCGCCAGGATCAAGAGCGCCAGCAGCACGCGCAGATATTCGCCGCGCAGCTTGGCGCCGTAGCGTGCGCCATATTGCACGCCGATCACCCCGCCGATCAGCATGATCAGCGCCAGCACGCCGTCGACCGTCTGATTGGTCAGCGCCTGCAGCACCGTCACGCTGGCGGCGATGAACACGGTCTGCATCAACGAGGTGCCGGGCACCACGCTGGTCGGCATGCCCAGCACATAGATCATCGCCGGTACGACCAGGAAGCCGCCGCCGATGCCCAGGATCGCCGACAGCACGCCGATGCCGAAGCCCAGGCCGAGCGGCAGCAGCGCGCTGATATAGAGCTTCGATCGGCGGAAACGGACCTTGAACGGCAGCCCGTGGAACCACGTATGCTGATGCAGCCGGCGGCGGCGCGCATTGGGTTGGCGCGCCCGCACGATGGCGCCGACGCTCTCGATCATCATCAGGGTGCCGAGCGTGCCCAGCAGCAGCACGTAGCTCAGGCTGATGACCAGATCGATCTGGCCCAGCCGGCGCAACAGGGTGAACAGCGCCACGCCCGCGGCCGAGCCGACGAAGCCGCCGGCGCTCAGCACCGAGCCCATCTTGAAATCGACGTTGCCGCGCTTCCAATGAGTCAGCACGCCCGACAGCGAGGCGCCGACCAGCTGGTTGGCGGAAGAGGCAACTGCGACCGCCTGCGGCACGCCGATGAAGATCAGGAGCGGCGTCAGCAGGAACCCGCCGCCGACGCCGAAGATGCCCGAAATGAAGCCCACGCACAGCCCAAGCGCCAGCAGGACGAAAACATCCTGAGTCACCGCGGCGATGGGCAGATAGACGTCCATGGGCTTGGGACGGACAATAGGGGATGGGACGGCGCGCCCGAAAACGAACCGATCCAATAGTTTACGCCGCGATTTTCCGCGGCAAAAGCACGACCAGGCCGCGGCAGAGGAGATGCGGCCCAGTCACGGCAAAAAAGTCACAGGGACCTTGCCGCACGCGTGGAAGAGGGACGGGTGGTGCCGTTCGCTCAGGCGAACCGATCGATCAGCTTACCGCGGCGCCGGTCGTTCTGCTCCGGCTTCGAATCGGTCTCGTTCTTCGAGTCTTTCGTCTCTTCCCGCTTGTCGTTGGCGGTCACCGCCGCGGCCGCGACCTGCACGGCCGAACCCTGGGCGAGCTGAACCTGAACCGGCAGCACGGTCGGCTGCGGCGGAATAGGCGGGATCGCGTTGGGCAAAGCGATCGACATCGAAAAATCCTAACTGGATTTAACCATCATAGCATCGATCGCGTTTGGCGGAAAGTGGCAGCCCGCATCGTATTTTTATAAGAAAAACGGGTAGGCTTCCGGACGAAAATGCGTGGTTGCTTAACACTTTCGCAAGGCCGCCGACGAGATACTGTATTGTCGGGCACGGCAGATGAATTGGATTGAATGCAGGATAAATTACGACGATCCGATGTCCTTGATAATCACGCGCGTTCCGGGCTTGCCGCGTCCAGCGGCCAACCCATCAGGGGATACTAATGTCGAAGGTTGAGCGCGACGACCTGGAGTACCTGTTCGAACTGGCACGGGACAAGACCGTCGCCGGGCGTCGCATGCTGGTCGCCACCATCGGCGATCTGTTCTTTTCCCAGCACGATATTCTGAGCGACCGCGAGCGGGCGCTGATGACGGAAATTCTGCGCCAGCTGATCCATGACGTCGAAGTCTCGGTCCGGCGCGCGCTGGCCGAACGGCTGGCCGAACAGCCGCTGGCGCCGCACGAGCTGGTGATCGCGCTGGCGAACGACGATATCGAGGTGGCGCATCCGCTGCTGGTCAACAGCGACGTGCTGCAGGATCTGGAACTGATCGAGATCATCCGCAACCGCACGCTGGAACATCAGCTGGCGATCGGCATCCGAAAATCCGTCTCGGAGGAAGTGACCGACGCGCTGATCGCGACCGATAGCGTCGATGTCATCAAGACCCTGCTGGAAAACCACCACGCCAAGATCTCGCAGCGGACCATGGAATATCTGGTCGAGCAGTCCCAGCGCGTCGATACCTATCAGAACCCGTTGCTGCGCCGCCCCGATCTGGAGACGACGCTGGCCAAGCGGATGTATTGGTGGGTCTCGGCCGCCTTGCGCAGCTATATCCTGGAGCGCTACGAGGTCGATCCGGGCGAGTTGGACGAAACGATGGAATCGACGGTCAAGGCGCTGACCGAAGGCGACGGCGAGTTCAAGCCCAAGGCGGTGGCCCTGGCCGACGAGCTGGCCGACCGCAAGGAAATCACCCCGGCGCTGATCGTGAAGACGCTGCGCGAGGGCGAGGTCGCCTTGTTCGCCGCGCTGTTCGGCCGCTACACCGGCATCCGCCTGCAACTGGTCCAGCGCATGCTGTTCGAGCCGGGCGGCGAGGGGCTGGCGATCGCCTGCAAGGGCAGCGGCATCGACAAATCCACGTTCGCGTCGATCTATGTCCTGACGCGCAAGGCGCGCGGCCGCGATTCGGTCAATCACCTGGCCGACATGGCCGGCATTCTGGGTCTGTTCGACCGGATCAAGGAAGATGCCGCCGGCATGCTGCTGAAGAAATGGCAGCGCGATCCGAATTTTCTGCGGGCGATCTGGCAGATCGAACAGCCGCAGCGCACCACGACGCGGCACTGACGCCAGGGAGACGGGAATGCGTCAGGGCTGCCGATCGCCGAAAGAACGCCACGCATGACATCAGCCCTGCCGGCCGTCAACGTGTTGAGCGCGCTCGATCCGCAATGCCGGCTCGTGCTCGACGTGGTCGGCCTGGATTTCCTGGGCCGTGGCGGCGCCGCTTTGATCACCGATGCCACGGGCCGGATGCTGTGGAGCAATCTCGCCTGGCGCGAGTTCGCCCAGCGCATCGGCTTCAACGACGATGTTCCGGCACCGTCGCCCTGGTCGATCGCCGAGGTCGCCGAGGGCCTCATTCAAGGCCGGACCCATCTGCGCGAGGATCTGGTCCTGACCCCGTCCGGCAACGAGGTCGTGCGCTCGGAACATTGGGGCGCGTTCGATGCCGACGGCGGCTTGATCGGCATTGCCACGGTGATCGACGAGCTGTCGCTCAGCGGCCGGCTGCGTCAGCAGATCGGCGCCGCCCAGGAGCGGCTCGACGACGTCACGCGCCTGGTGTCGGACTGGATCTGGGAAACCGGACCGGACCTGATGCTGAACGCGGTATCGCCCCGGGTCAGCGAGTTGCTGGGCTATCACCCGCGCGAATTGACCGGCAAAAGCCTGCTCGACCTCGGCCGGTTCGTCGATGATCAGAGCGAGGAGGTGGCCAGCCCGATGGACGCGCGCAGACCCCGGCCGTTCCGCGACAAGCCATTCCTGATCCGCCATTCCAACGGGGCCGAGCGGCATTGCCGGATGGCCGGCCTGCCGGTGTTCGAGCCGGACAGCGGCCGGTTCCTGGGCTATCGCGGCACCAGCCGCGACGTGACGGCCGAGGCGATGGCGCTGGGCATGGTCGCCCAGTCGCGCACCCAGCTGACCCACGCGATCGACAGTATCTCCGAAGGCTTCGCGCTGTTCGACAGCGAGGAGCGGCTGCTGCTGTGCAATCAGCGCTTCCTGGCGATGTATCCGTTGAGCGCGCGCCGCATCCATGCCGGCGTGTCGTTCCACGAGATCGTCAAGGCCGCGATCACCTGCGGCGACATCGTGGCGGGCGAGATCGCCGATGGCCTGCTCGCCATCACGCTGACCGAGCGGGCGAAATCCCTGGATGCGATCGAGTTCGAGCTGGCCGACGGCCGCTGGGTGCGCGCGACCGACCGGCTGACCGCCGACGGCTCGATCGTCGGCATCCGGACCAACATCACCGAGCTGAAAAACCGCGAACGCGCGCTGTTCGAAGCGAAGGAATTGGCCGAAAGCGCCAATCGGGCGAAGTCGGAATTCCTGGCCAACATCAGCCATGAACTGCGCACGCCGCTGAACGCGATCATCGGTTTTTCCGAACTGATCATCGCCGAGACGCTCGGGCCGATCGCCAAGCCCTATCGCGAATATATGCAGGACGTGCTGAACAGCGGCCGCCATCTGCTGGAAGTGATCAACGACATCCTGGATCTGGCCAAGGCCGAGGCCGGCCAGCTCGACCTCAACGAAGAGGTGCTCGAGCTGAAGGGCGTGGTCGACGGCGTGCTGCGCCTGATGCGCGAGCGGGCCATGCGCAATCATCTGGAGCTGTCGGGCGCGGTTTCGGCCCTGCTGCCGCCGCTGCGCGCCGATCCGCGCAAGCTGCGCCAGATCCTGCTCAACCTGATCTCGAATGCGATCAAGTTCACCCCCGCCGGCGGCTCGGTCACGGTCACGGCCGAGCGCGAGCCGGCGGGCGATCTGCTGCTGCGCGTGACCGACACCGGCATCGGCATCGCGGCCGACGATATTTCGACCGCGCTGAAGCCGTTCGGTCAGGTCGACGGCACGCTCAGCCGGAAATACGAGGGCACCGGCCTGGGCTTGCCGCTGACCCGCGCCATGGTCGAACTCCATGGCGGCGCGGTCGTGATCGAAAGCCAGCTCGATCGCGGCACCAACGTCATCGTCCGCCTGCCGGCGGTCCTGTTCGATCTGCGCGATGCGATCGGGCGGCCGTAAAGCCGCCCGAGACGATCGTCAGACCGCCAGCGCCTTGACGCCCGGCAGTTCGCGGCCCTCAAGCCACTCCAGGAACGCGCCGCCGGCGGTCGAGACGTAGCTCAGCTTGTCGATCACGCCGGCATGGGCCATGGCGGAGACCGTGTCGCCGCCGCCCGCCACCGCGAGAAGCTTCTTCGCCGCGACCAGCCGGGCAACCTCCTGGGCGATGGCATTGGTCGCCGCATCGAATGGCGGAAACTCGAACGCGCCGACCGGGCCGTTCCAGACCAGGGTCTTCACCCCAGCCAGCTTGGCGGCAATGGTCGCGACCGTCTTGGGGCCGGCATCCAGCACCATCAGGTCGGGCGGCACCGCGCCCATCGGCACGGTCCGCGTCTCCTGGCCGACCGCCAGCTTGGCGGCCACGACCGCATCCTCCGGCAGGACGATGGCGCAGCCGGCTTTTTCGGCGGCGCCGAAGATCGCCTTGGCCGTGCCCAGCATGTCGCGCTCGACCAGCGACTTGCCGACCTCGACGCCCTGGGCCAGCAGCATGGTGTTGGCCATGGCGCCGCCGATGATCAGCAGGTCGACCTTGCCGACCAGCGAGTTCAGCAGGTCGAGCTTGGTCGAGACCTTGGAGCCGCCGACGATGGCGGCGACCGGGCGTTCCGGCTTCTCCAGCGCCGCGGTCAGCGCCTCCAGCTCGGCCTGCATCAGCAGGCCGGCGGCGTTCGGCAGCAGATGGGCCAGCGCCTCGGTCGAGGCATGGGCGCGATGGGCGGCGGAGAAGGCGTCGTTGACATAGAGATCGCCGAGCTTGGCCAGCGCCGAGGCGAAGCTGGGATCGTTGATCTCCTCGCCCGGGTGGAAGCGCAGATTTTCCAGCAGCGCCACGTCGCCGTCCTTCAGCCCGGCCACGACCTTCTCGGCGTCGGGGCCGATGCAATCGTCGGCAAAGGCGATCGTGCGGCCGCCGAGCGCCGCCGACAGCGGGGCGACCAGCTGGCGCAGCGAGGCATCCGGCGTGGGCTTGCCCTTGGGCCGGCCGAAATGGGACAGCAGGATGACTCGGGCACCGGCTTTGGTCAGCGCGTCGATGGTCGGCACCAGCCGCTCGATGCGCGTGGCATCGGACACCTTGCCGTCCTGCATCGGGACGTTGAGATCGACCCGCACGAGCACGCGCTTGCCCGCGACGTCGAGCTGATCCAGCGTCTTGTATGCGACCATGGTGCGTCTCTCCGGCTGTACGATCACTGCGATGGCCATCGCTCTAGGGCGGCGGCCCGCCTGCTGTCAACGGTCGGCGACGGCTTCGGCTCCTTGCCGCGCGCCGTTTTCAACGGCCGGCATCGATGTTAGGCTTGGCGCCTGGCGATACGGCGGCAGGTTTCTCATGAGCTACTCTCGGGGCGGCGGTGATGCGCTACGGCTGACGGCGACGGTCAAATGGTTCAACCGGACCAAGGGGTTCGGCTTCGTGACGGCAGTGGACGGCACGGGCGACGTGTTCCTGCCGGCCAGCATCCTGGCCCAGGCGGGACATGACGAGATCGCCGAGGGCGCCACCCTGGTCTGCGACGCGGTCGAAGGGCCCAAGGGCCGGGCGGTCGCCGCCATTCTTTCGGTCGACGAGACGACGGCGGCGCGCGTCCCGGGTGGCGGCGGGTTCGATCGTGGTGGCTATGATCGCGGTTCCATCGGCCCGACCGAGGAACTGGACGGCACGGTCAAATGGTTCGACGAGGTCAAGGGCTTCGGCTTCATCTCGGCCAGCGACGGCGGCAAGGACGTGTTCGTCCATGGTTCGGTCCTGCGCCGCTCGGGGCTGGGCCTGCTGGAGCCCGGCCAACTGGTCAAGATGTCGGTCAAACTGGCGCCGCGCGGCCGGGAAGCCACGAGCGTCGAGCTGATCTGACCCAACGGGGCCGTGCGTTGCGCGCCGGGTATCGGCCTCTCATCTCCACGGGATGAATTCCTGCGTTCGGGAGTGACGCTATGGCGGATGAGGACGACGGCCTGATCGCAGGCGTCAAACGTAAGCTGATCGAGACCAAGCGGCGCTGGGCCGGCGAGGGTCGGCTGCTGACCGGCCAGACGGCCGCGCCCGGGGCGCAGCGCCTGCCGCCGGGCCAGCGCGAGGTCAAGAACTGGCCGGTGCTGGACCTGGGCGCCAAGCCGGACCTGCGGCTCGACCGCTGGCATCTGCGCGTGGATGGCCTAATCGAACAGCCGCTGGTCTGGGATTGGCAACAGTTCCTGGCCCAGCCGCAAATCGAGGATGTCTCCGACATGCATTGCGTGACCGCCTGGTCGCGCTATGACAACACATGGCAGGGCGTTTCCGCCAAGCATCTGCTGGCGCTGGTCAAGCCGCTGCCCGCGGCCCGGTTCGTCGTGTTCCATGCCTATGACGGCTACACGACCAACCTGCCGCTCGCCGATTTCGACGATGACGACGTGTTCCTGGTGCATCGGTGGGACGGCAAGCCGCTGACCCGCGAGCATGGCGGCCCGGTCCGCGCGCTGATCCCGAAGCTCTACTTGTGGAAGAGCGCCAAATGGATCAGCCGCATCGAGTTCGTCGCCGAGGATCGCCCGGGCTTCTGGGAGGCGCGCGGCTACCACAATCACGGCGACCCCTGGACCGAACAGCGCTACGGGGATTAAAGCTGTCACGACAACCACGGGAGGACCCGCCATGAGCGCATTCGATTTCGGTTTCACCACGATCGACGGCCAGCCGATGCCGCTCCAGGCCTATCAGGGCAAGGTGCTGCTGGTGGTGAATGTCGCCTCCAAATGCGGCCTCACGCCGCAATACAAAGGGCTGGAGGCGCTGTCCAAGCAGTACCGCGACCAGGGCCTGGTCGTGATCGGCGTGCCGGCCAATGATTTCGGCGCCCAGGAACCGGGCACCGAAGCCGAGATCCAGAGTTTCTGCACGACCAACTTCGGCGTCGATTTCCCGATGGCGTCCAAGGAACCGGTGGTCGGTGCCTCGGCGCACCCGTTCTACCAATGGGCGGTCGAGGAATTGGGCGCCGACGCCGCGCCGAAGTGGAATTTCCACAAATACCTGGTCGGCCGCGACGGCAAGGTCACCAGCTTCGGTTCGCGCACGACACCGGATGCGCCGGAATTGGTCGGGGCGATCCAGGCGGCGCTGAAGGGGTAGGGCGAGGGGCGTGCCGCCGCGCGATGCCTAAAACCCCGCCAGCGCCCGGATCTCCGCCGGCGTCTGCCCCGCAGCCCGCATCGCGCGCAGCGTCGGCGCCTTGTCGCGCTTGGCGAAGCGCTTGCCGTTGGCGTCCAGCAGCAGGCGGTGATGGCGCCAGACCGGCACGGGCAGGCCCAGCAGCGCCTGGAGCAGCCGGTGAAGATGGGTCGCCTCGAACAGATCCTCGCCGCGCGTCACCAGGTCGACGCCCTGCAGCGCATCGTCCCAGGTGACCGACAGGTGATAGCTGGTCGGGGAATCCTTGCGCGCGAGCACGACGTCGCCCAGCCGTTCAGGCGCAGCGACGATCAGGCCGCGATCCAAGTCGCGCCAGGCGAGCGGCCCGGTCTCGGCCTGCGCCCGGGCGAGGTCGAGTCGCAGCGCGTGGGGCACGCCGGCGGCGATCCGGTCGGCGCGCAGGGCGTCGGACAGATGGCGGCACGTCCCCGGATAGATCGGGCCCAAACCATGCGGTGCGCCGGCGGCCTCGGTGATCGCGGCGCTGCGCGTACAGAAGCACGGATAGACCAGGCCGCGCGCGCGCAGGCCCTCGAGCACGCCAGCATACTCGGCGAAATGAGCGGACTGCACCCGCACCGGCCGAGCCCAGTCGAGCCCGAGCCAGGCCAGATCCTGCTCGATCGCGACGGCGAATTCCGGACGGCAACGGGTCCGATCGATATCCTCCAGCCGCAGCAGGAACCGCCCGCCCGGCCCGGCTTCGGCACGGGCGAACAGCGCGCTCAAGGCATGGCCGATATGGAGCAAGCCCGTCGGGCTGGGGGCGAAGCGGGTAATCGGCATGGGCTCAGGCTATTTTCAGGTCCGTTCGGGTGAAATCGGCACCGACGCACAGCAGCGGCGCCTCGCTGACTTTGGCCAGAGCATAGGAGAAGCAGTCGCCGTAGTTCAGCGCTGCCGGATGGCGACCCTTTCCGAACTGGCGAAAAGCGCTCCGGGCGACTTCGGCTTGCGCAGCATCGACCGGCACGATCTCGATACCGGCGCGATAGATCAGCAGATCGAGCTCGCGGCCGCCGGCTTCGCCCTTGCGGCTTTCGATGACCTGCGAGGCTTCGACCAGGCTGGCGGCTGACAATAATCTTGGCGCGTTGCGCTGGATCGCGTCAGCCAAGGCGGCCGCTGTCGGTTCGTTGAGGAGGATCGCGATCAGGGCGGACGTATCGAGGACGATCACTCGGGCAGGCCGTCCGCATCATAGCCGAGGATTTCGTCGGCGCTTCTCGTATCCAGATCGGGCAAGCCGGCACACCGGGTCCCGATCGCCAGAATCTCGGACGCGAGATGGCGCTCGGCCCGGTCGCGCCGCACCCTGTGCAGCCGCTCTTCGGCCGCTTTGCGAATCGCGGCGGTGACGCCCTCGCCGGTCAAGGCGGCCAGTTCGCGCACGGCCTTCTCCGTTACCGGATCTTTGATATTGAGAGGCATTTATCAACCCAGGCAGAATTTATCAATAAATAAAGATAATCCAATGCGAGATCGGCGTAAACCAACCCCGGTTGGCACCGCCGGCTTTGTCGGCTATGCCTCGGTCCGTCATTTCACGAGGAGCCCTTCGATGTCCCTGCCGCTGACCGGTCCGAGCCGCGCGCCCGCCTCGGGCAACAAGGCGACCTCGCTCGTCGTGCTGCTGCATGGCCTGGGCGCCGACGGGCAGGATCTGATCGATCTGGCCCAGCATCTGGGACCGCTCCTGCCCGATGCCGCCTTCGTGGCGCCGAACGCGCCGGAGCCGTGCGACATGGGGCCCTATGGCTATCAATGGTTCTCGCTGCAGGACCGCACGGCCAGCGTCATGGCGGCCGGGGCCGATCGGGCGGCGCCGGTGCTGGAGGCCTTCATCGAAAAAGAACTCTCGGCGCGCGGGCTGGATGCGAGCCGGCTGGCGCTGGTCGGGTTTTCCCAGGGCACCATGATGTCGCTTTATGTCGGGCCGCGCCTGTCGCCCGGCCCGGCCGCGATCGTCGGATTCTCCGGCGCGCTGCTCGGGCCCGACCGGCTCGTGGCCGAGGCGCGCTCGACCCCGCCGGTCCTGCTGATCCATGGCGAGGCCGATCAGGTGGTGCCGTTCCCGGCCATGAAGGCGGCGGTCCTGGGCCTGGCCGGCGCGGGCATTGCCGCCGATAGCCTGCGTCGGCCGGGCCTGGGCCATGGCATCGATGGGCCGGGCTTGGCTGCCGCGGCACAATTCCTGGCAAAGCATCTGGGAGCCGCCCCGTCGCAGGGCTAGCGGGTCGGGCCGGATCGACCGACAAGCCCTGGTGGCGAGGTGCATAAATTTTGCCGGTGCGACCTATCGAACGATAGGAAAGCGTCACAAAACCATGCTAAGAAGCGGTCGTGGATATGGCTCGCGCGGAGGTTCGCGACGGTGCTTGACGAGAGAGTGATCGCTCAGCCGCTACACCCCGACGCAAAAACATGGCGGGCGGGACGGGCCCCGATTTCGCTCCGCGCCCAGGTCCACAGTAGCCATCAAAGGTCGAGTTGCCCCGTCGTCCGTCACGACCGGGATCATCAGTCTGTTGCAACGGCCAAACGCGAGTTTGGCCGTTTTTGTTTGCCGGCAATCGATTTGACGCGGGCAGGGATGGAGCGTTGCGCATGCTGAATCTGCAGACATTGGTGCTGAATGCGGATTATCGGCCGCTATCCTATCACCCGCTGTCGCTGTGGTCCTGGCGCGACGCGTTGACGGCATTGATGCTCGACCGCGTGGCGCTGGTGGCGAATTACGACGTGCTGGCCCGTTCACCCAGCCGGTCCATGTCGGTGCCGAGCGTGGTGGCGCTGAAGCGCTACAAGAAGATCGACGGCTTTCCGGCCTTCACCCGCTACAACATCTACCTGCGCGACGAATTCACCTGCCAATATTGCGCCGACGAATTCCCGACCGAGGTGCTGACCTTCGACCATGTCATTCCCCGGTCGCGCGGCGGCCGCACCAGCTGGGAGAACGTCGTCGCCGCCTGCGGCCATTGCAACCATGTGAAGGCCAACCGGACCCCGCGCGAGGCCGGCATGCCGCTGCTGAAGGAGCCGGTCCGGCCGTCGAAAACCGCTCTCAACCGCAAGGCGCCCGACCTGCGCTATCGCGACTATCACCACAGCTGGCTCGACTATCTGTATTGGGACAGCGAACTGGACGATTAGGGACGCTGGTCCTAACCGAAGCCGCTCATTTCCGCTTAGACTCCGATCGGTATCTCGCTAGTCTGTGGCCCGCGTCACAAGGCCGCGAGCGGACGCTATGGCACGGAGATCGATCGAGGTCGGAATGGCACGCAATTTGGTGGAAGCGCTAAAAGCGCATACGCTGTGGCTGAATCGCCGGGCCGGTGGGATTCAGCTCGACCAGCCCTGGGTCGATTTCTCCGGCATCCGCTATCCGCACTGCGATTTCCGCCGGGCCCGCCTGCCGGGCGCCAAATTCGTCTCGGCCGATTTCACCGAGGGGAATTTCAGCGAGGCCGATCTGTTCGCCGCCAATTTCGACAAGGCGGCCCTGCGCAAGACCAATTTCAAACTGGCCGACATGCGGGGCTCCAGCTTTCGCCACGCCAACCTGATCGAGGCTAATTTCACCGGCGCCGACCTGTCCGGCGGCATCCTGTTCGACGCGCGCGGCCAGGATCAGGAGAAGATGTCGAAACAGACCGGCAGCCGGATCGGCGCCGACATGAAACGCGCCGATCTCAGCAACGCGCATGCCGCCGGCTCGGTGTTCCGCGGCGTGCTGCTGATGGGCGCCAACCTGCGCAACATCGACTTCCGGAATGCCGACCTGCGCAACGCCGACCTGTCCGGCGCCGATCTGACCGGGGCGGATCTGGCTGGCGCCGATCTGGCCGGCGCCAATCTGACCGACGCGGCGATGGCCCAGTCCAAGACCGACGGCGCCAATCTGGTGCGCACCATCGGCGGCCCGGTCCATGTCGAAACCCAGGGCGAGCGCGACGTGAAGCAGATGATCGTGGCGCATCGCGCCTGGGTCGCCAGCTTCGGCGCCGAGGGTGAGCAGGGCGATTTCAGCGGTCGCGACCTGCGCAGCTTCGATCTCACCGGCTTCGATCTGTCGGCCGCCGTGTTCAAGGGCGCCAACCTGACCCGGGTGCCGTGCAAGGGGGCGATCTTCACCCTGTGCGACTTCACCGACGCGATCCTGGCCGGCGGCGATCTGTCGGGCACCAACCTCAAGGGCGCCATGTTCAAGGCGGCCGACCTGCGTGGCGTCGATTTCACCGGCGCCGACGCCGGCCCGGCCGAAATCCTCGACGCCAAGCGCAAACCGACCGGCCGGGTCTGGCCCGCGACCTTTCTGGCCGCCCAGATGCGCGGCGCCAATCTCGACGGTGCCTGCTTCGACGGCGCCAATATGGCCGGCGCCGATCTGATCGGCGTGGCGCTGGGCAATACCTCGATGGCGGATGTGCGGCGGTAAGCTTCATCAATCGGTTGGACCAACGGCCCGGCTCGGCTAGGGTCGTTCCGACACGCGTTTTCAATTCGAGATGAAGAAAAATGGCAAACGGCGATTCAGACCATCCCACGACCGGGGCCGATGCCTCGCCGGCTCCGCTGCATGTGACCTCGGTCCTCGTCGCTTCGATTCGCGCCATGTCCAACGCGCTGGATGCCTTGGGCTTTCCGGAGGAGGACGACCGCGTCGTCGATCAGGACGGCCGGCTGGGCTTCGTCACCTGCTCGCACGAGAGCGATTGCGACGACCTGTTCGCGCTGATCGCCGAACTGTCGACGAGCGGCGAGACCTGGGAAATCCAGTTCCAGACCGACATCGCGCCGGAAAAGATGCTGTCGCTGACCTTGAGCCGCTCGCGCGCGGTCGTGGCGCATGAACAGGCGGTCTCCCATGAGCAGCCCGACACCGGCGGCAAGGGCCCGCAGCTGCCGATCTACGACCTGGACGACGGCGTCGGCCAGGTCCAGTTCCAGCGTGCCATCCGCGGCGCCAAGCCGTCGGAGATCTTCGCCGAGATCGTCGCCGGCCCGGATGGCCGGGCGCGGGCCCGCATCGTCCAGCGCGCGCCGCGCCGGGTGCTGGCCGAGGCGGCGGCGGCCGACGAGCCGGCGCTGCGCGCGGCCCTGCGCGAGGCGATCCCGAAGCTGATGTTCACCGTGGGCCGGCGCGGCCCCGCCTGAGGCAACGGCTGGACCCCGTTCCGGCACGATTGACGCCGGACGTGGTCGGCGTATGGTTTTCCGGTCGGGTTGCGGTTTTTCTGCGACCGGCGGCCGGATCGTGCTTGAAGATCCTCGAACGCGATCCAGACGCGGCCCATCCGCGACCCCTCGAACGAACCGGTTCGGGAGGAAATCGCATGACCATCAGAAACCCCGTCGAATGGGGCATGTCGCAAATCAAGCTGGCTGCCGACGTCGTCGGCCATGCCAGCCACGCCGTCTATCATCCCAAGGAAGACCTCAACGCGCTCGCCCCGGACGTCCGCCGCATCCGGTCGAACGACCTGTGGGAGGTGGTCGCCCTGGGCTTCGCCGATTTCAAGACCTACCGCAGCGATGTGCTGTTCCTGTCGCTGATCTATCCGCTGATCGGGCTGGTGCTGGCGCGGGCGGCGCTGGGCCATGACATGGTGCCGCTGCTGTTCCCGCTCGCCGCCGGCTTCGCGCTGGTCGGGCCGTTCGCCGGGGTCGGGCTCTATGAGCTGAGCCGCAAGCACGAACAGGGCGCGCCGGTCCGCTGGTCCGACGCGCTGGGCGCGTTCCGCTCGCCGTCCTGGGGGGCGATCGCCGTGCTGGGATTTGCGCTGATGGCGCTCTATGTCGCCTGGCTGGTCGCGGCCGAGACGATCTACATGGTGACGCTCGGGCCCGAGCCGCCGGTCTCGCTCGAAGCGTTCGGCCGCGAGGCGCTGACCACCGTGCCGGGCTGGACCATGATCGGCGTCGGCGTCGCCGTGGGCTTCCTGTTCGCGGTCGTGGCCCTGGCGATGGGCGCCATCGCTTTCCCGCTGCTGCTCGACCGTCGGGTCGGGGTCGATACGGCGATCTGGACCTCGGTCCGCGCCGTGCTGACCAACCCCGGTCCGATGGCGCTGTGGGGCCTGATCGTGGCCGGCGGACTGGTGCTGGGCTCGATCCCGGCCTTCGTCGGGCTGATCGTGGTCATGCCGGTGCTGGGCCACGCGACCTGGCATCTGTATCGGAAGCTCGTGCCGCATTGAGCGTCAGCGGTAGGCGCCGTCCCGCAACATCGGCGCCGCCCGGCTGACGCCGATCTCCAGCGCGATCTCGACATCGTCTGGAAAGCCGCCGTCGATCAGCTCGCGGCCCGACCGGCTGTCGCGGATGAGGGCGGCCAGATCCGGTTCGGCGGCGCGATAGGCGTCGCGCGCCACGCGCGCCTCGGCCGACAGCGGCAGGCCGAGCGCGTCGAGGATGGCACCGGCGCCGAGCCAGTCCTCGATTGCTGGGCGCAGGCTGCCGTCGGGCCAACGCTCGCCGGCCGGAATCATGCCGACCGCCCCAATGCCGGCGATTTCGCGTGCCAGGGCGGCGACCGCTGCGGCATTGCGCAGGCAGCCGGCCAGGACCGGCGTGCCGCCACCGGCGAGCGACAGGCGCGAGCCGTTGGGCGAGGGCAACATCAGCCGCGTACCGGGCGCGATCGCGACAAGGCTGGCCGGCGACAGGCTGTATTGGCCGCTCTGCGCGCGCCGGTGGGTCGCGAGCAGGGCTTGGGCATCACCTGCTGCCGTTTGCGCGGCGGCCTGATCCCCGAGCGGAAACGGCAGGATCGCGGCCCCGCGGGCGACCGCGACATCGACCGCGGTCGAAAACGACAGCACGTCGACGATCACCAGCACCGCGACATGGCCGCGCAGCGCCTCGACCCCGGCCAGGCCCCATTCGCACTGGGCTTTAGCGGCGCTGGTCATATTTGGCGACCAGCGTATCGGTCGGCACGCCATGCAGGCAGTCCGCGGTCAAGGGGACGCCGGTTCGGGCAAGACCATGATGCAGCGCGCCGGTGCCGATGCCCTGGATGACGACCGGGTGCAGCCCGGCCTGGGTTGCCGCCTCGGCATACTGCAGCAGACTCTGGAACGGCACATTGGCGTCCTCGGGATCGCCCACCAGGAACAGCCGGAAATCCGCGGCTTGATGCACGCGGCCGACCTGGTCGATCGGGTCCCAGAAGGTCGTATAGCCGGTCACGTCGTGCTGGTGGCGGATGGTGTTGCGCGCGGTGATCGCCACGACGCCGGAAGACGAGACGGCGCACAGCACGTCCGTCCGTTCGGCGATCAGCGCCGCGACCAGCCCGCCGCCGCCCGACTGGCCGGCCAGCCCGAACCGGCCGATGCGATAAAGCGCCTTCAGCTGATCCAGCGCCGCGTCGACCTCCAGCGTCTCGGTCTGTTGCCGGCGGTCATTCTGATTGCCGCTGCTGCCCATCGTGCCCGGCCGCGCCAGATGGACATAAGGGATCTGGAGGCGCTCGGCCCAGACGGTCGCCCATCGCTCCAAGATCCGGGGCGAGGCATCGCCATAGTCCGAAGCGGCAACGACCTGTCCGTTGTGGAGACTCATCAGCTCGTCGCCGTCGAGAAAAACCTCGGCCTTGGGCGCGTCCTGCAGGGGACCGGCGAAATAATAGCGCAGGCAATCCGCATGGCCGGGCACCGTGACCCAGAGAGCCTGATGCGTCTGGGCGCATTGCTCCGGCGTGCTGGAGGATCCGGAGACGGCTTCGGCCGGGTCGAAATGCTCGTCCTGACCGTAGTTGCGCACCGTCGGCAGGCCGGCGACGGCATCGACGGCGGACGTCGCCAGCAGCAGGACGACCGGGAACAAATGGCGCGGCCTCATCCGACCGTGACCGTCCGGTTGCGCCCCGCGCCGAGGCCGGCCAGCATGCACAGGGCGGCCAATCCCAGGAACAGCAGCTGCACCGCGTCCCAGCTGCCGGTCCGGTCCTTGATCACGCCGACCGCGAAGGGTCCCATCGCGGCCAGCGTATAGCCGACGCTCTGCGCCATGCCCGACAGGGCTGCGGCCGCTTCCGGCGTCGGGCTGCGCAGCACGATCAGCATCAGCGCGACGGCGAAGACCGAGCCCTGGCCCAGGCCCAGGATCACGGCCCAGAGCCACAGGGTCGACAGCGGCGCCGCGACCGCGCCCATCAGCCCGGTGATGACCAGGGCCAGGGTCAGCACCACCAGCCAGCGCTGGTCCGGGCCCCTGCCGGTCAGCATCGGGGCGACCATCGCGCTCGCGACCTGCAGCAGGGCCGAGACCGAGACGACGAAGCCGCTTTGCACCGGCGTCAGCCCGCGGTCCTGCAGGATCGGGGCGAGCCAGCCGAACACGCAATAGGATAGCGAGCTTTGCAGCCCCATGAACAACGTCACCTGCCAGGCTAGCGGCTGGCGCCACAACCCGCGCACCGGCGGCCGGTGCTGGGTGGCCGGCGTCCGGCGGGCGCGGGCCAGCTGCGGCGCCCAGGCCAGGGCCGCGACCAGCGCCGGCACCGACCAGATCGCCAGCGCCGGGCGCCAGCCGCCGGGCACGTCCAAGCCGGCCAGCCATTGTTCGGCCGGCGCGGTCAGGCCCGCGGCCGCCGCGGCCCCGAAGCAGAGCGCCATGGTATAGGCGCCGGTCGCGAGCCCCATGCGCGTCGGGAAGTCGCGTTTGACCAGGCCCGGCAGCAGCACGCCGATGACGCCGATCGAGGCGCCGCAGACGATGGCACCCAGAAACAGCAGCGGTGCGCCGCCGAGCGTGCGCAGCGTGGTACCGAAGGCGAGCAGGATCATGGTGGCGAACACGGTCGTCTCGATGCCGAAGCGGCGGGCGAGGCGCGGGGCGACCGGGCCGAACAGGCCCAGGCACAGCACCGGGGCCGTGGTCAGCAGCCCGCCATAGGCGGTGGACAGGTCCAATTGCCCGCGGATCTCGCGCAGCAGCGGCGCCACGCCCGACAGAGCCGGGCGCAGGTTGAGCCCGACCAGCACCAGGCCGGCCAGCATCAGGATCGATTGGAAGCGGGTCAGGCCCGGGGCCGGCGGCGGGGTCACGATCGGCGCGGGCATCGGCGATTCGAGCGCGCTCATGCAGGTCCGTCGGCGATCAGCGCCATGGCGTCCATGTCCTCCCGGTTTTTCCGATCATGGGATGAAGCGGCCGGGTCCGTCGAGCGCGCTGCCCGCATGGCAGGGGCTCCGTGCGGTCGGAGAGCAGAGGGCCAATTATTCTCCCGCAAGCCCCAACGTCCGCAGCCGACCCAGACAGGCCGCGCGATCGGCCTGGAAATCGCCCTCGATCCACCAGGCTTCGACCTGCTTCAGCAGCGCGCCGACCGTGGGGCCCGCCGGAATGTCGAGTGCCCTGACGTCGGCACCCCCGATGGGAAGGGTCGGATCGTGCCAGGTCTCGGCGATCGTCAGCAGATGGTCGGCGCCGCCCAGCAGCGCGAAATCGCGATAGAGCGGTACTCCCAGGCGATAAAGCAGCGCGCGCTGCGCCTTGGTGCCGGCGCCGGGATCGATCGGGTTGGGCCCGGTCAGCGCGATCAGGCGATCCCGATCGGCATTCGACAGCCGCAGGCGTTCGGCTGCGGTCGTGCCGTCGTCCAGCACGGCGGCCAGGCGCCGGATCCAGTCGGCCTTCGGCTCGATTTCGATCAGCGCGGTCAGGCGATCCAAATGAAAGGGCACCGGCAGATAGGCGCCGAGCACACCGTCCTCGATCATCAGCCGCACGGTCGGTGTCGGATCCTCGGCCGTGAGCAGCTTGCGGGTTTCGGTCTGCAGCCGCTCGCCCGCCAGCCCGTCGATGCGGGCAGCGCGCTCCCGGCAGGCCGCCCGCGCCGCCGGGTCGGCCGGGACGCGGCCATAGCGGGCCTGGAACCGATAGAAGCGGGCAATGCGCAGCACATCCTCGTCGATGCGCCGCAACGGCGCGCCGACGAAGCGGACGCGGCCGACCGCGCAATCGTCCAGACCCTGCATCGGGTCCCAGATGCCGCCGGTCCGGTCGAGATACAGCGCGTTCATGGTGAAGTCGCGCCGCGCCGCGTCGGCTGCCCAATCGGCGGTGAAGGCGACGGTGGCATGGCGGCCGTCGGTCTCGACGTCGCGGCGGAGCGTGGTGATTTCGACCGGCCGGCCATCGCTGAGAACGGCAGTGACGGTGCCATGGGCGATGCCGGTCGGCACGGTCCTGATGCCGACGCGGCGCAGCCGCTCGACGACGTCGAACGGTTCCAGCGGCGTCGCCAGATCCAGATCGCCGGGCGGCCGTCCCAGCAGCGTGTCGCGCACGACGCCACCGACGAAACGCGCCTCGCCCAGGGCGTCGAGCAGGGCCGTCAGCGCCGGATCGAGCAGCCAGTCCGGCGGCGCGATCCGGCGCGTCGGCGCGTCGTCGCTCATGCCGCGTCGGGCTGCAGCAGGTGCGCCAGATTGACCAGCATGCCGGCGGTGGCGCCCCAGATGTAGCGGTCCTGATAGGGCAGCACGTAGAAGAACCGCTTGCGGCCCTGCCATTCCCGGCTCTGTCGCTCGTGGTTGCGCGGATCGACCAGAAAGGCGAGCGGCACCTCGAACACTTCGGCGACCTCATGCGGATCGGGCGTCACCGGAAACGGCGGCCTGATCAGCCCGACGACCGGGGCGACCTCATAGCCGGTCGAGGTCACGTAATTGTCGAGCCGGCCCAGCACCTGGACCCGCTCCGGCGGCACGCCCACTTCTTCTTGGGTCTCGCGCAGCGCGGTCGCGATCGAGTTCTTGTCCTCGGGCTCGGCCCGACCGCCGGGAAAGCTGATCTGGCCGGCATGATCCGTCAGATGGGCGGTGCGCTGGGTCAGCATGACCTGCAATCCCTCCGGCCGCAGGATCAGCGGCACCAGCACGGCCGCCTGGGTCGGGGTGCGCGTCGGCACGAAGCCGGGATTGAGGTCATGGTCGCCGCGCGGCCGCTCGGCCGGCGGACGCGCCAGGGCCGCCGCCAGCCGGTCGATGACGAATCCGGCTGTCAGGTAGCGTCCGTCAAATTGCCCAGAGGAAAGAATTTTCCGGAACTCCACACGCCGAATTGCGGCTCGCCGTCGATCGTCGCCTCGTGGCCGCGCTCGATCAGATGATAGAATACCGAGCGCAACAGCAACGCTTCAAGGCCGGGTTTGACCATTATATAGGGACGCGGCTCGCCGGTCGCCGGATCGGTCGCGACACGCAAGGGGTGGCTTTCGCCGGCCACTACCTTATCATCCAGGTTCGTCCTGAACGTGAGGCTCTGGTTCTTGTCCTGTCCGCTCGCCTCCAGCTCCACCGCGACGAAGGGGGCGTCTTCCACCTCGATCCGACCGCGCTCGGCCGGGGTCACCAGCCAATATCCGCCGTCGGCCTCGCGGCGCAGGACCGAGGCGAACAGCTTGACCAGCGGCAGCCGGCGGATCGGCGAGTCATGGTAGAACCAGGTGCCGTCGCGGGCGATGCGAATGCCGAAATCGCCGCAGCTGTCGATCATGCCCGGGGCCAGCCCACCCTCGCCGGGCGCATCGGCGGCCGTCTTGTCCATGATCTCCTCCCTTTCCCAGGCGGATGTGGCGTTACGCCGCCCCAATGCCTAGCATGATTGCAGTCGCCGTATTTCCGGCGACAATCGAGCCTATGATCGATCGCAGCTATGGCGACCTTAGGAGCTAACGCCCGTGAGCCTTGATCCGTCCAATTCGACCGCCGCCGATGCCGCCCACCTGATCAACGAGATCGAGGCGCTGGGCCAACGCCTCGGCGCTGTGCGCGAGCGCATCGGCCGGGTGATCTTCGGCCAACGCGAGGTGGTCGATCAAGCGCTGATCACCTTGCTGGCCGGCGGCCATACCCTGCTGGTCGGCGTGCCGGGCCTCGCCAAGACGCGGCTGGTCGAGACGCTGGGCACGGTTCTGGGGCTCGACGACAAGCGGGTGCAATGCACGCCCGACCTGATGCCGGCCGATATCCTGGGCTCCGAAGTGCTGGAGGAAGGTGCCGACGGCCGCCGCTCGTTCCGCTTCCTGCCGGGGCCGGTGTTCGCCCAGCTGCTGATGGCCGACGAGATCAACCGCGCCAGCCCGCGAACCCAGTCGGCGCTGCTGCAGGCGATGCAGGAACAGCGCGTCTCGGTCGCCGGCCATTATCATCCGCTGCCCAAGCCGTTCCATGTGCTGGCGACACAGAATCCGATCGAGCAGGAAGGCACTTATCCGCTGCCCGAGGCGCAGCTCGACCGGTTCCTGATCCAGATCAATGTGGGATATCCGGATCTGGAGGCGGAGCGGCACATGCTGCTGGCCACGACCGGCGCCGTCGAGGCGAAGGCCGAGCGGGTCATGAGTGCCGACGAGCTGATGATGGCGCAGCGCCTGATCCGGCGCGTGCCGGTCGGGGAAAGCGTGGTCGAGGCGATCCTGGATCTGGTCCGCGCCGGTCGGCCGGAAACCAGTTCCCTGCCCGAGGTCCAGCGCGCCGTCGCCTGGGGCCCCGGCCCCCGCGCCAGCCAGGCGCTGATGCTGGCCGCCCGCGCCCGCGCCGTGCTGGACGGGCGCCTGTCGCCGTCGATCGACGATGTCGCCGCGCTCGCCGGCCCGGTGCTGCGCCATCGCATGGCCTTGAGCTTCGCCGCGCGCGCCGATGGCGTGACGCTCGATCGGATCGTCGATCTGCTGGTCGAACGGCTCGGCTGACGCAAGCGATGGCCGTTCTCCGCTCCCGTCATGAGGCCGAGGCGCTTGCCGCCCGCCTGCCGCCGCTGCTGGTCCAGGCCGAACGGGTGGCCGCGACCGTGGCGCAGGGCGTCCATGGCCGGCGCCGGGTCGGCTCGGGCGATTCCTTCTGGCAATTCCGGCCCTATGTGCCAGGCGATCCGGTCAGCCGCATCGATTGGCGCGAGACGGCCAAATCCGAGCGCGCCTACGTCCGCGAGAACGAATGGGAGGCGGCCCAGAGCGTCTGGCTGTGGCACGACCGCTCGCCCTCGATGGATTGGCAGTCGGAGAAGGGGCTGCCGACCAAGCGCGATCGCGCCGCCCTGGTGCTGCTGGCGCTGGCTGCCCTGCTGGTGCGCGGCGGCGAACGGGTCGCCCTCATCGGTGCCGGATTGCCGCCGGCCCATGGCCGGGCCGTGCTCGACCGGATGGCGCTGATAATGGCGCGCGCGGCGGACGCGGTCGAAGGCCTGCCGCCGGTCATGCGCTTGCCGCGCCATGCCTCGGTCGTGCTGATCGGCGATTTCCTGATGCCGCTCGACGAAACGCAGGATCTGCTCGCCGGCTATGCCGCATCGGGTGTCCGCGGCCATCTGCTCCAGGTGCTGGATCCGGCCGAGGAAAGCCTGCCCTACGACGGGCGCGTGCGGTTCGAAGGCCTGGAGCGCGAGGGCAATCTGGTGCTGGCCCGGGTCGAGGCGGTGCGCGAGCAATATCAGGCGCGGCTCGCCGGACATCAGGCCGGATTGGCGGCGCTCGCGCGCAGCCATGGCTGGTCGCTGGCGACCCATCGCACCGACCGGCCGCCGCATCAGGCGCTGCTGGCGCTCTATGGCATGATGTCGGGCGGCCTGCCGCCGGGCCATACCGCTTTCGCGACGGGGGCCTGAGCGCATGCTGGGTCTGGGCGCCTTCGGTTTCGCGGCCCCCTGGCTGCTGGCGGGCTTCGCGGTGCTGCCGGTGCTGTGGTGGCTGATCCGGGTGACGCCGCCGGCGCCGACCGTGGTGCGCTTTCCGGCGATCCGGCTACTGATCGGGTTGAAGCCGGCGGAAGAGACGCCGTCCAAGACGCCGCTCTGGCTGATCCTGCTGCGGCTCGTCCTCGCGGCGCTACTGATCCTGGGGCTGGCGCATCCGCTGCTCAACCCGACCGCGGCCCTGCCGGGTGCGGGTCCTTTGGTGCTGGTCGTCGATGACGGCTGGGCGGCGGCGGCCAATTGGCCCGAGGTGCAGCGCCGGGCCGGCGCTTTGATCGACCAGGCCGATCGCGCCGATCGCCGCGTCGTGCTGATCACCACGGCCGCCGGCGTGCCGGGCGAGCCGGCCACGCTGCTGCGGGCGGCCGACGCGCGCGGCTGCGCAGCCGGCCTGACGCCCAAGCCCTGGCCGACCGATCGCGTGGCGGCCGCCGATCGGATCGCGACGCTGGCGACGCCGGCCGGCGCCACGGTGTTCTACCTGGCCGACGGGCTCGACGACCGGGGCGGGGTGACCCGGCTGCTGCAGGTGCTGCGCGGCTTCGGTTCGGTCCAGCTGGTGCTGCCGGGCAACGATCACCTGGCCCATCTGATCGAGCCGGGGCCGGCCGAGGCGAAGGATCTGACCGTGCGGGTCGAGCGGGCGACGCTGGGCGGCGCGCCGACCGTGCGGCTGCGCGCCGCGGGCGAGGACGGCCGTCAGATCGCCCAGGCCGAAGGCCAGTTCGCCGCCGATCGCGGCACGCTCGACGTCGCCATGCCGATGCCGAGCGAGCTGCGCAACCGGGTCGGGCGGATTGAGCTGGAGGGCGAGGCCTCGGCCGGCGCCACCTTGCTGGTCGACGAGCAGTCGCGCCGGCGCCCGGTCGGCATCGCGTCCGATCGGCCCGCCGGCGGCAGCCAGCCGCTGTTGAGCGAGAGTTTCTATCTGGAGCGCGCGCTGACGCCGTTCGCCGAGCTGCGCCACGGCACCGTCACCGAGCTGCTGAGCCGGGCGCTGACTCTCCTCGTTCTGCCCGACGGCGACGTCGGCGCGCCGGAGGATGGCCAGGCGATCCGGCATTGGCTCGAGGGCGGCGGTGTCCTGCTGCGCTTCGCCGGCCCGGCGATGGCGCAGCAGGACGACGACGATCTGCTGCCGGTGATGCTGCGCCGGGGCGGCCGGACGATCGGCGGCGCCATGTCGTGGGAAAAGCCGGCGCATCTGGCCGAATTTCCGGCCGCCAGCCCGTTCGCCGGCCTGACCGTGCCGCCCGACGTGACGGTCGATCAGCAGGTGCTGGCCGAACCCTCGGTCGATCTGGCGTCCAAGACCTGGGCGCGGCTGACCGACGGCACGCCGCTGGTCACGGCCGAAAAGCGCGGCAAGGGCTGGCTCGTCTTGGTCCATACCACCGCCAATACCGCCTGGTCGAACCTGGCGCTGTCCGGCCTGTTCGTCGATATGCTGCGCCGGCTGGTCGTGCTGGGCCAAGGCGTCGAGGCGACCGGCGACGCGGTCCTACCGCCCTGGCAGGTGCTGGACGGCTTCGGCCATCTGACGCCGCCGCTCGCCACCGCCCAGCCATGGAGCACGGCCGATGCCGCCAAGATCACGCTGGGCCCGATCCATCCGCCCGGCTTCTACGGCACCGAGGCGACCCATCGCGCGCTCAACCTCGGCCCGACCGTGCCGACGCTGACCGCGTTTGGCGCGCTGCCGGCCGGCGTTCGGCGCGAGGGCTATGTGCGGGCGCCGGAGCTCGATCTGCGGCCCGGTCTGCTCGGCGGCGCGCTGCTGCTCGGCCTGATCGACATTCTGGTCGGCTATGGGCTGCGCGGCCTGCTGCGACCCCGGCGCGCCAGTGCGGCCGCGATCCTGGCCTTGGCGTTCGCGGCACTGCCAGCCCAGGCGGCGGCACCGCCATCGGGCAATGCCGACGCCTTCACGATCGAGGCGACGAGTGAGTTGCGGCTGGCTTACGTCACCACCGGCGATGCCGACACGGACGCGATCAGCCGGGCCGGCCTGACCGGGCTGTGCAACGTGCTGAACCGACGGACCGCGGTCGAGACCGGCGATCCCATGGCGGTCGATGTCGAGACCGACGAGCTGATCTTCTTCCCGCTGATCTATTGGCCGATCACCGGCAGTCAGAAGCCGCTGTCGCCGGCCGCGGTCGAGCGGGTCAACCGCTATCTGGCGACCGGCGGCACCATCCTGTTCGACACGCGCGACCAGGGCACCAGCCTGCCCGGCGGCTATGGCGCGGCCGACACGGCGCGGCGGTTGCAGACCCTGCTGGCCGGCGTCCATATCCCGGCGCTGACCGCGGTGCCGGCCGACCATGTGCTGACCAAATCCTTCTATCTGATGCAGGATTTCCCCGGCCGCTGGATCGGCGGCACGCTGTGGGTCGAACCGGTCGAGGATCGGAACAATGACGGCGTCTCGACCGTGATCGTCGGCTCCAACGATTGGGCCGGCGCCTGGGCGATCGATGCGCAGGGCTTCCCCAGCCTGCCGGTCGAGCCCGGTGGCGAGCCGCAGCGCGAGCAGGCCTACCGGTTCGGCGTCAATCTGGTGATGTATGCGCTGACCGGCAACTACAAGGCCGATCAGGTCCATGTGCCGGCCATTCTGGAGCGGCTCGGCCAATGACCGGTTATGGCATCGCCTTCGCCCCCCTGCTGCCCTGGTGGCTGATCGTGGCCGCCGCGGTCGTCGGACTGGCGATCCTGGGTTTCGGCGCTTGGCGCCGCGCGCGCGGCACGCTCTGGCGGCTGGCAGCCCTCGCCATCCTGCTGGCCGCGATCGCCGACCCGTCGCTGATCGCGGAACAGCGCCGGCCACAGAAGGACGTGGCGCTGATCGTCAAGGACGTCTCGCCCAGCCAGTCGATCGGCGATCGGCAGGCGGCGACCGAGGCGGCGGTGCAGGCGCTGCAGGCCAAGTTGGCGGCCTATCCGGATCTGGAGGTGCGTACGATCGATGCCGGTGCCATCGACCCGGCCTCGACCGGCGACCACGGCACCGAACTGTTCGGCGCCGCCCAGGCGGCACTGGCCGACGTGCCGCCGCAGCGCATCGCCGGCATCGCCATGGTGACCGACGGCCAGGTCCATGACACGCCGCCGGCCGATCGCTCCGGCCTGACCGCCCCCTTGCATGTGCTGCTGTCCGGCCATCCGAACGAGGGCGACCGGCGCATCGTGGTCAGTCAGGCCCCCAGCTTCGGCATCGTCGGCAAGGAGTTGCAGCTGACGCTGCGGGTCGAGGATCTGGGCGGCACCGACCAGGAGCGCCAGAGCTATCCGCAGACCGCGCAGGTGACCGTGCGCAAGGATGGCGGCGAGACCCGGACGCTCAACATGCCGATCGGCCATGACGTCAGCCTGCCGGTGCTGCTCGACCATGGCGGCCAGACCGTGTTCGAGGTCGAGGTGGCGCCGGGCCCGCACGAGCTGACGCTCGACAACAACCGCGCGGCGATCGTGGTCAATGGCGTGCGCGACCGGCTCAAGGTGCTGCTGGTCTCGGGCGAGCCCCATGCCGGCGAGCGAACCTGGCGCAACCTGCTGAAGGCCGACCCCTCGGTCGATCTGGTGCATTTCACCATCCTGCGCCCGCCGGAGAAGCAGGACGGCACGCCGATCCGCGAGCTGTCGCTGATCGCCTTCCCGATCCGGGAACTGTTCGAGGTCAAGCTCGACGAGTTCGATCTGGTCATCTTCGACCGCTATCGCCGGCGCGGCGTGCTGCCGGCGACATATCTGGAAAACATCGCGCGTTATGTCCGCAAGGGCGGCGCGCTGCTCGAGGCGGCCGGCCCCAGCGTCGGCACGGCCACGACCCTGTTCCGCACGCCGCTGGGTGCCGTGCTGCCGACCGAGCCCTCGGGCGAGGTCTACGAGCAGGGCTTCAAGCCCAAGGTGACCGAACTCGGCAGCCGCCATCCGGTGACCGCCGACCTGCCGGGGTCGCCCAAGGACCCGAACGGCGAGCCGACCTGGGGCCGCTGGTTCCGCCAGGTCGAATCGACCGTGCGCCATGGCCAGACCGTGATGACCGGCCTCAATGGCGAGCCTCTGGTCGTGCTCGATCGGGTCGGCGACGGCCGCGTCGCCCAGATCCTGTCCGATGATATGTGGCTCTGGACCCGAGGCTTCGAAGGCGGCGGGCCCCAGGCCGAACTGCTGCGCCGGCTGTCCTACTGGCTGATGAAGGAGCCGGACCTCGAAGAGAACGACCTGCGCGGCACGGTCGACGGTTCACGGCTGACCATCGTCCGCCGCACGCTCGAGCCCGACGATCATGCGGTCGAACTGACCCGGCCGGACGGCAAGACCGAAACCGTCACCATGGTGCCGGAGACCGGCGGCCGCTCGGTCGCGGTCGTGCCGATCAATGCCAGCGGACTCTACCGCATCAGCGACGGCACGCGCACCGCCATCGCGGCGGCCGGCGCGCTCAACCCGATCGAATTCGCCGACGTGCGCACCACGCCCGACAAACTGAAACCCGTGGCCGATGCGACCGGCGGCAGCGTCAATTGGGCCGGCACCGGCACCAGCCTGCCAGAGATCCGCCGGGTCGCCCCCGGGCGCGACGCGGCCGGCCGCGGCTGGATCGGTTTCCGCCAGAACGGCGACTACGTCGTGACCGGCCTGCAGGAAACCCCGTTGATGCCAGCCTGGGCGGCGCTGCTGCTGGCGCTGGGCACATTGATCCTGGCCTGGCGGCGCGAGGGGCGGTAGGGCGCGAACGGCCGAACCGGTCCGTCACGCGGGATCAAGTGATCTGCAGCCGTCGGAACAGCGTCAGCTTCATCGCATCCAGCAGGAACGCGAAACCGGTCGCGGCGGCGAAGATGCCGGCGAGCACGATGGCCGGCAGCGGCACCATCAACACGCCATTGACGGCCAGCAGGCTGACGATCGCGACATCGACCACGGAGGATGCCACGAGCCAGCGTCCGGGCCGGGAACTCCAGATATGCTCGCGCTCGCGGGCGACGTACAGCACCGCCTGGCCGCTGAACACCAGCGTCACGACGCACAGGGTGCGCAGGGCGCCGATATCGAGCCCGAGGACGAAATGGCCGGTGGCCAGGCAGGCGGCGCAAAACAGCAGGTCGAACCCGCCCATGATGACGCCGGCCAGGGTCAGAGGACCGATCTTCCAGATGCTCGGCCTCGGCGATGGGCGGACATTGTCCGTCGAAGACGACATCGCCAGGAAGTCGCCGGTCACCATCATCAGCACCATGAGCATCGGCGTCAGGATGGCCTGTCCGGTCACGATCAGGCCCAGGCCGAGGAACAGCACCTGGACGGTCTTATGGATGACGGTCCTGAGCGTATAGGTCAGGATGCGCTGGAACGTGATGCGGCCTTCCCGGACCGCCGCCACGATGCCGCCCAGCCCCGGCTCGGTCAGGACGATGCCGGCCGAGGATTTGGCGACATCGGTCGCGGTCGAGACCGCGATCCCCATCTGGGCCTGGCGCAGCGCCGGCGCGTCGTTGGCGCCGTCGCCGCACATGCCGACGAGATGCCCGGCCTGCTGCAGCGCCTTGACCAGGCGAAACTTGTCTTCCGGCAGGACGCCGGCGAACAGCCCGTATTCGTCGGCGCGAAGGTCGTCCGGCAGCGGCGTCGTGGCCCAGACGGCGCCCGGGATGCCGATCTTCGTCGCGACGATCTGCGCGGTCGCCACCGCGTCCCCGGTCACCATGATGGTGCGGACGCCCAGACCGGCCAGTTCCGCGACCAGACCCGCCGAATCGTCCCGGGGCGGGTCGCTGAGCGCAATGAGCCCGGCCATCCGCATCGCCGACGGCGGGCCGAAGGCCACGGCCAGAACCCGGTAGCCTTTGGCCTGCAGGTCGTCGACGTCGGCCGAGAGGGCTGGCGTCGCTTGCACCAGATCCCGAACGACGGCGAACGCGCCCTTGACGATGCGGGCGACGGTGCCGTCGGCCTGGCGGACCGTGGCTTCGGCCCGCTTGACCGCGGGATCGAACGGCACGAAGCCGATCGGCGCGGGGGCGTCCAGTATCGGTTGGCGGGACGCGGCCGCCCGGATGGCGCCATCGACCGGATCCTGCCCGCCGTCGGAACTCGCCAGTGCCGCCAAGGCCAGCACATGACCCTCGTCGAAGCCCGGCATCGGCCGGACGGCCATCACGGCCAGTTCGTTGCGGGTCAGCGTCCCGGTCTTGTCCGAGCACAGGATGTCGATGCCGCCGGCCTCGTCGACCGCCGACAGGCTGGTCGGCAGAATGCCTTGCCGGCCGAGCGCGCGGGCGCCCACTGCAGCCGCGAGGGTGAACATCGACGGCAAGGCGACCGGGATCGAGGACAGCACCGCCACCAGGATGAGCGGGACGATATCGATCAGCGGCATCGCCAGCAGCACGGCATAGACCGTCAGCAGGATGGTGGCGCCGCCGTTGAACAGGGCCAGATTGCGCACCACGCGCAGAATCGCCTTCTGCTGGGAGCTATCGACCTTGGCGGTCCGGACCAGTTCCGCCGTGCGGCCGAATTTGGTGCGTTCCCCGGTCGCGACGACCGTGCCGACCGCCTCGCCACGCCGCACCAGGGCGCCGGCATAGCTGTCGGTGCCGGCGCCGGCCTCGATCGGCAGGGACTCGCCCGTCAGCATGGACTGGTCGAGCAGAACCGATCCGGCGACCAGACGCACGTCGGCGGCGACGACGGAGCCGAGCGTCAGCTTCACCAGATCCCCCGGCACCAGCGTCGCCGCCGGCACGCTGGTCCAGGCACCGTCGCGTTGCACGGCGGCGACCAGCGCCAGCCGCGATTTGAGCGCATCGAGCGTGGCCTGGGCCCTGCCTTCCTGGACGAAACCCAAGGCGGCGTTGAACAGCAGTAGAAAGGCCACGACGCCGGCTTCGACGTAATCCCCCAGGCCGAGCTGGAGCAGGATCGCTGCCTCGAGCATCCAGGGCACCGGGGCCCACAGCTTCTGCAGGGCGCGCCGGACCGGGTGCTGCGCGACGTCGACGATGGCGTTCGGACCGATCCGCTCCAGACGGTGTCGCGCTTCGGCGGTGGTCAGGCCGACGGGCACCGCGCCGGCCGCCTAAGGCAGTTTCCAGCTGAGATCGGGATCGAACGCCGTCATCGCGGGTGCCAGGCTGGCCGTGGCGGGACCGAGATCCTTCTGAAAGACCAGCCCGTCCTGGTTGACGATGAAGCTGGTCACGCCGGAATCGCCGTATTTGGCCGGAAACGCCAGCAGCGCGAAGCCGCCGGTCATATGGCCGTCGACGATATAGTCCCGGGCGCCGCCGGGTGCCCCCGGCCCCTGACGGGTCAGGATCTTGTAATAATAGCCGTGATAGGGCGCGGGATGCGCCGGATTGGCCTCGGCGGCATAGCCCTCCGCCCGGGCGCTCGCCATCTGCGGACCGATCGGGCTTTCCTTTTCGCCCGGCTGGACCGGCCAATAGAGCCCGTCGTGCTGACCCGGGCTGCTGACGATTTTCCGGGCATATTCCGCCGGCGTCGAGGCGGCCGGCAGATCGGCGGCATAGTCCCGCTGCGCCTGGACATAGCTGCGGCACACCTCGATCGCGTTCAACTCGTCGCGGCCGATCCGACGGTCGAGGATCTCCTCGGCGCCGGCGCGCGCGTCGAAATGCCAGGTGCGGCCCCGACGCACGAGCGGGATCGGAAACGGCCAGGCCTCGTTGCCGATGACCAGCGTCGCATGGTCCGACGTATCCCGCCGGAGGACGTTGCGTTCGCCGTAACGGCCGGCAAAGGCGGCATGCGCCTCGCGATCCGCGACCTTGTCGCCGGAACTGACGATATCCCGGCCGGCGGCGCCGTAGATCCGCAGCAGCGCGTGCGCGTCATCGTCGCGCGCGGCGGTAACCAAAGCGGTTGCGGCCTGTTCGGGGCTCGCGAAATTTTCAGGCTTGCCGTCGGCCGCCGCCAGGCATGGCGCGCTCCACAGGACGGCAACGGCGACCGGCAGCAGGATTCGATGGGTCAGGACGGCCGAGAAAATCTTGGTCATGGCGGAATGATCCTTGTGCGCGGGAAGCCGATCTCGAACGGTCGTCATCGTCTGCCTCCTCCGGCAGAGCCGCCGCCGCCTCTGCCACCACCGCCGCCACCGCCTCTCGCCGCGCCGCCCGACATGCCCTGACGGCTGATCTGGCCGCGCTCGGACTGCGCCTGGACCGCGCGCCCGGCCCCGAAACTCTCGTAGACCGGCGGCGTCGGCCGTGCCGACGAGGCCGAGGCCCCATCCCTGCCGCCATAGCCGCGGAAGGCTTGGTTGGTGCCGCGCTCCGGCTGGAAGCGGCTGATATTGCGCGGATCGCGATAGGGCACGCCGGCGCGATGCGACGGATCGTGGTGCCACACGCCATCCGCCGGCTGATGCCCCGAATGGAACTGATCGTAGCGGCCGCGATCGATCCGGATGTCGCGGTTGCGCCAATCGAACGAGCCCCATTCCCAATAGCCGAACGGCAGGAAGATGCCGGCATCGAACCCGATCGCGTAAGCCGCCCCGTCGCAGGCGCCGGACCAGGGCGAGTAATAATAGGGCGGGCTGACCGGATAGGCCCAGGGACCGTAGACGCACCAGGGGTCGTAGGTCGGCACATAGATCACTTGCGAGGGCGGCGGCGAGATCGTCACATCGTCGGCATCGGTGCCGACGGTCTGCTGCGGCGAGGATCTCAGCTGGCCGGCGGTCTCGGCGCGATGTCGCAGGCGCTGGACCGCGTCCATGATATCGGCCTGCTGGACCAGAAACGTCTCGCCGAGCTGCTGGGTCCAGCCGAGATGGCCGTCCATCATCCGCAGGACCTCCGGGAACGGCACCAGGGCCTTGACGCTCGGATCCCAGGGCTGGCCGGCCAGCGCGGCCGCCAGGGCGTCACCGGTGAGGGCCGCATGGGCCGGATCCAGCGTCCAGCGTTGGGCCTCGACCACCTCGAGCGGGTAGGTCGATGCCGTCAGAATGTCGGCCAGCAGCGGATCGGCATAGAGGGCGACCGGGGCGACCAGCTGGTCCAGCTGCTGTTGCGTCAGGGCCGAGCCGGTTGGCGCGACTTGAGCCGCCGGGGGCTGGGGCACCTGCGCGACGCAGCCGGTCGAGACGATCGCCACGAGCGCGATCGAGGCGCCGATGGCCCGCATTCCAGGAGATTTCATGAGGGGGGCTTCCGTTGGTTCAGTCTCGGAGCGCCGAGCCTGCCTCTCAGGAATCGCACCTCTCCCAGGGCGGGAGATTGATTTCGATCAACTGCGGCCGATTTCTTCCGGTCGCGGCAAGCGACGGGACCGGCTAAGCCTTCCGCATCAACCGATCCAGGATCCGCTGCTCGATCCGGCCCAGTTCCGCATCGCCGCGCTGCCGGGGTCTCGGCTGATCGATCACCCAGGTCTGGGCGATCCGGCCGTGATCCAGCACCACGACCCGGTCGGCCAGATGCACCGCTTCGCCGACGTCATGGGTCACCAGCACGGCGGTGAAGCCCTGGGCGCGCCAGACTTCGTCGATCAGCTGCTGCATGTCGAGCCGGGTCAGGGCGTCGAGCGCGCCCAGCGGCTCGTCCAGCAGCAGCAGACGCGGTTCGGAGACGAGCGCGCGGGCCAGCGCCACGCGCTGCCGCTGGCCACCGGAGAGCGTGGCCGGCCAGGCGTTCGCCTTGTCGGCCAGACCGACCCGGGCGAGGGCGGCCCGCGCCTTGGTCCGCCAGGCGTCGCCCGTGCCGCCGATCGCGACATTGTCCAGCACCCGGCGCCAGGGCAGCAGCCGGGCGTCCTGAAACAGGATACGGGTGTCGCCGCCGGGGCGCGTGTCGTCGAGCCAGCGGCCGTCGACCGCGACGGCGCCGTCGCTCGGCTGTTCCAGCCCGGCGATCAGGCGCAGCAGCGTGCTCTTGCCGCAGCCGGAAGGGCCGACGATGGCGACGAACTCGCCCGGGCGGATGGCGAGATCGATGTCGCGCAGCACCTCGGTCTGGCCGAAGCGCTTGGCGACATGGGTGACGTCGACGTCGATGCCGGGATGGTGGGGACGCCGATCCGGTGTTGCCTCCGCCGCTTCTCGGGGGACGGCGACGGGGTACTGCGCCAGATCCGGCGGCAGCCAGTCGAACAGGGCGGTCATCAGACGAACTCCACTTGGAAACTCGGATGCCACGCGAGCCAGCGCCGCTCCAGCATCAGCGCGCCCCAGTCGGCGAGTTTGCCCAGGGCGGCATAGATCAGGATGCCGAGCACGACCACGTCGGTCTGCAGGAACTCGCGCGCGTTCATGGTCAGATAGCCGATGCCGGACGAGGCGGAGATGGTCTCGGCCACGATCAGGGTCAGCCAGGTGATGCCCAGGCCATAGCGGACGCCGACCAGGATCGAGGGCAGGGCACCGGGCAGGATCACCTCGAAGAACAGCCGGCGGCGGCCGAGGCCGTAGACCCGCGCCATCTCGATCAGCTGCGGATCGACGGTGCGCACGCCATGATAGGTGTTGAGATAGATCGGGAAGAATACGCCGAGGGCGACCAGGAACAGCTTGGCGCTCTCGTCGATGCCGAACCACAGGATGACCAGCGGGATCAGCGCCAGATGCGGGATGTTGCGCAGCATCTGCAGCGAGCTGTCCAACAGCCGCGCCGCGAGCGCGGAGCTGCCGTTCAGGATGCCGAGCGCGAAGCCGATGCCGCCGCCGACCGCGAAGCCCAGGGCGGCCCGGCCGGTGCTGACCAGGATGTCGTGCCACAGCTCCCCGGTCTGGATCAGTTTCCAGGCTACTGCCGCGACGTTGAGCGGTGCCGGCAGCACCCGGCTGGCGATCCATCCGGCCGACGCGGCGCCCTGCCAGGCGACGATCAGCAGGATGGGCAGCAGCCAGGGAACCAGGGGGCGGGCGCTCATCGCACCACCTCGCGCTGGGGTACCAGCTCGTTGGCGATCAGCTCGCCGAACGGGCCGCCCAAGGCCGTCTTTGTGCCGGACTGGCCGGCCTGCAGCAGCGGAAACAGCAGCTCGGCCACCCGATAGGCTTCTTCCAGATGCGGATAGCCCGACAGGATGAAGGTATCGACGTCCAAGTCGGCATATTCGCGGATGCGGGCGGCGACCGTTGCGGGATCGCCGACCAGGGCGGTGCCGGCACCGCCGCGGACCAGGCCGACGCCGGCCCACAGGTTGGGGCTGACTTCCAGCGCCCGCCGATCCCGATCGACCGTGCCTCCGTGCAGGGCCGCCATCCGCTGCTGGCCGACCGAGTCGAAGCGCTGGAAGGTCTTCTGCGCCTCGGCGATCTTGGCATCGTCGACATGGCGGATCAGGTCGGACGCGGCGCGCCAGGCTTCGTCGTCGGTCTCGCGCACGATGACATGCAGCCGGATGCCGAAGCGCAGGGTGCGGCCGACGGCGGCCGCCTTGGCCTTGACCTCGGCGATCTTGGCGGCGACACCGGCCGGCTTCTCGCCCCAGGTCAGGTAATAATCGACCTGGTCGGCCGCGACCTGCTGACCGGCGGGCGAGGAGCCGCCGAAATACAGCGGCGGATGCGGCGCCTGGACCGGCGGATAGAACAGCTTGGCGCCGCGCGCCTTTAGATGCCGGCCAACGAAATCGACGGTCTCGCCGGCGAGCAACCGCCGCCAGATCGTCAGGAACTCGTCGGTCAGGCGATAGCGCTCGTCGTGATCCAGGAACAGCCCGTCGCCCTCGAGCTCGACCGGATCGCCGCCGGTCACGACATTGATCAGCAGCCGGCCGCCCGACAGACGATCGAGCGTCGCCGCCATGCGCGCCGCGGCCGAGGGCGATTGCAGGCCGGGCCGGACCGCGACCAGAAATTTGAGTCGCTCCGTCAGCGGCACGAGCGCCGAGGCGACGACCCAGGAATCCTCGCAGGAGCGGCCGGTCGGCAGCAGCACGCCGCCGAAGCCCAGCCCGTCCGCCGCCTGGGCGATCTGTTTCAAATAGTCGAGCGTGACCGGCCGGCCACCCTCGGAAGTACCGAGATAGCGGCCGTCGCCATGAGTCGGCAGGAACCAGAACAGGTTGAGGGACATGGGGATTTCCTTGTTAGGAAGGCGCGTTCCAGGCCGCCTCGCGCACGGCGATCGGCTTCGGAATCAGGCCCAGCTTGAAGAAGCTGTCGGCGATCTGCTGCTGGCTCTGCAGCACGGCATCGTCGACCGGGGTTACGCCATAGCCGAGCCGGGCGAGCGATATCTCCAGCACCGGCACCGGCAGGCCGGTCTTCGGGCTCAGCAGTTCGGCCACCTCACGCTGATGGCCGGCGGCCCAGGCATCGGTCTTGGCCACCTCCTGGGTCACGGCCTGGATCCAGTCCGGATGGCGGGCCGCCAGTTCACGCGAGGCAAGGTAGAATTGCCGGTTGGTCGCAAGCCCGGTGCCGTCGGCAAGCGTACGCGCCTGGGTCGCCGCCTGGGCGGCGGCCAGGAACGGATCCCAGATTGCCCAGGCATCGACATTGCCGCGCTCGAACGCGGCGCGGGCGTCGGCCGGGGTCAGATAGACCGGCGTGATGTCCTTCGGCGTCAGGCCGGCCTGGGCCAACGCCTGGACCAGCAGGAAATGGACGTTCGAGCCCTTGTTGAGTGCGACTTTCTTGCCCTTGAGGTCGCCCAGCGACCGCAGCGGCGAGTCCTTGGGTACCAGAATCGCCTCGCCGGTCGGCGCGGCCGGCTCGACCGCGACATAGACCAGCGCGTCGCGGGCGGCCTGGGCGAAGATCGGCGGCGCGTCGCCGGTCGTGCCGAAATCGATGGCGCCGGCCGACAGCGCCTCCAGCAATTGCGGGCCGCCCGGAAATTCGGTCCATTCGACGGTGACGCCGAGCGGCTTCAAGCGTTCTTCCAGCGTGTGCTGCTGGGCCAGGATGACCAGCGTGCCGTATTTCTGCACGCCGATCCGCAGCGTTTCGGCGGCATCGGCCGACGACTGCGCGAGCCCGCCGGCAAGGCCGAGCAGGGTGGCGGCAACAAGCTTGAAACGCATCGGATGCACTCCGTCATGCCGTGCGCCGCCGGGGCGCACGGGTCGATCAAATCAGGGAAAATGGCTGAAAGAGGCTAGGCTCTCTCGGGGCCGGCTTTCAGCGGCGGCAACACGGCCGGCGAAGCGACGAATGAGCGATCGGGCGAGCGTAGGTCATGGCATCCTCCATCTCGGAACCAC
>Ga0302232_10000309_pt1 | contig 38039 bp, 36 predicted proteins | sample II_Palsa_N2_3_FD_193575 | JGI IMG/M metagenome (GOLD analysis project Ga0302232, IMG submission 193575) | Peat permafrost microbial communities from Stordalen Mire near Abisko, Sweden - II_Palsa_N2_3 | ecosystem: Environmental > Terrestrial > Soil > Palsa > Peat permafrost | place: Sweden...
GCCCGAGGCGACCTTCCTGGCCTGGCTGGACTGCTCGGCCCTCGGCCCGGACGACGAGGCCCGGGAGCGGTTCCTCGCCCGCGGCCGCGTCGCCCTCGAGCCCGGGCTGCGATTCGGTGCCGCCGGCCGCGGCTACGCCCGGCTGAACTTCGCCACCAGCGCGGACATCCTCGACGAGGCGACGGCCCGGATGGCCGTCGCCGTTGCCGGCCGGTGAAGATCACTCCGAGGATCCAGAGGCCCGCTCAGGCCCACAGCCGCAGGACGGCGGTGGCCACGACACCCAGCGCGACGGCCACCAGCATTGGCATCCGCGCCAGGCAGGCGAGCCCGGCCACGCCGACGCCGGCGGCCTGCTGCCAGTTCGCCGCCGCCCAGTGCACCCCGCCGAGCTCATCCATCAGCAGGCCACCCAGCAGCGCCGGGGCAACCAGGGCGCTCACGTCAGTCAGGCGGGTCGGCAGCTGCCGATCGCCGATCGCCAGTGGTCCGCTCGCCTTCAGCATCCTCGATGATCACGTGGACGGGACGGCCGCCGGCGAATGGCTCCGCGGATGCTCCTTCCCAGACGGCAAGTAGGTGCCGGGGCAACGTTCCCTCAGCACGGGCCTTCACACAGGTAAGACACGCCAGCCGTTGGATCGGGTCAGGTGATTGCGCCGACGCCACGCTGGTTACGCGAGATCCGCGAGGTTATGACGTTCCGTGGGTGGGTCTACCGCACGCGTGGGACGGGCCGGTGCCGGCGCCGCCACCACCGTTCAAGTACCCAAAATCCGTGCCGCGTGCGGAACACGGTGACGGCTGCGGCCATCGGCCGACCCTCGCTGGGGCGGCCCGCGAGGCGCTGCTGCCAGGCGGGCAGCTCCGCGGCGAAGGAGTCCGGGTCCCCGCCGGCGTCGGGATGATGCGTACGCACCCAGGCGCGGTATTCGCGGCGCGTGCGCCTGTCCCTGTCCTTATCAGGCACTGGGTTATTGGCCACAAGCTGGTTCCCGCCGTCGCCGTAGCTCCCGTATCCGAAGACGCGCCCTGGTCGCGCCGGGCACGACCGGGAATCCGGTCTCAGATGCCGAGCTCCTGGCTGACCTTTCGCTTGCTTGCGCGCTCACCCGGACTCCCTTCCGTTGCGTTAACAGAACATCACTAAGTGACGGGCCAGGGCTAGTCGTCACGGCCGGATCGGTGAGATGTGGGTCACAGGACGATGCCGCAGGTCAGTCGGGATTAATCGCGCTTACCGCGGGTAGCCAACCGACCAATGATTGAGATCACCGTGCGCGTAAACCGCGCAGCACACCAGCTGACCATCGACCCCCGCATGTCGCTGCTCGACCTGCTGCGGGAGCGCCTGCGGCTGACCGGGTCCAAGAAGGGCTGCGACCACGGCCAGTGCGGCGCGTGCACCGTCCTCATCGACGGGCGCCGGGCGAACGCCTGCCTGGCCCTGGCCGTCGCGTGCGATGGGGCCGACATCACGACCGTGGAGGGCCTGGCCGACGGCGACGACCTGCATCCGCTGCAGGACGCCTTCATCCGGCGGGACGCCTTCCAGTGCGGCTACTGCACCCCCGGGCAGCTGTGCTCCGCGGTCGGCATGCTGGCCGAGCAGGGCCCGAGCGCGGTGACCGCGGACCTGGCCGAGGACCCGCCGGTGACCGCGGCGGAGATCCGGGAGCGGATGAGCGGGAACCTGTGCCGTTGCGGCGCCTACGTCAACATCGTGGCCGCGATCGAGGAGGTGGCACGGTGAAGACGTTCAGCTACGCCCGCGCGCGCGACGCCGCCGAGGCCGTGACCGGCTTCACCCCGGGCACGATGTACCTGGGGGGCGGCACCAACCTGGTCGACCTGATGCGGCTCGGGGTGGCCGCGCCCGACCGGCTGGTCGACGTCAGCCGGCTCCCGCTGGATGGCATCGGCTTCGCCGGGGAAACCCTGCATATCGGCGCGGCCGTACGCAACAGCGACCTGGCCGCTCACCCGCTGGTCCGTACCCGCTACCCGATGCTGGCCCGCGCCGTCCTGGCCGGGGCGTCGGGCCAGATCAGGAACATGGCGACCGTGGGCGGCAACCTGCTGCAGCGCACCCGCTGCCCGTACTTCCAGGACATCTCGCGGCCCTGCAACAAACGGCAGCCGGGCTCGGGCTGCCCCGCGATCGAAGGCGACCACAGCAACCTGGCCATCATCGGGCATTCGGACCACTGCGTGGCCACGCATCCGTCCGACATGGCGGTCGCGCTCGCCGCGCTGGACGCGAACGTGTACCTGACCGGCCCGGACGGGGACCGCGTGATCACCATGCCGGGGCTGCACCGGCTGCCCGGCGACACCCCTGAGCGGGACACTGTCCTGGAGCCGGGCGAGCTGATCATCGGGGTCGAGCTGCCGCCTCCGCCGCCCGGCCCGTCCACCTACCGGAAGGTGCGCGAGCGGGCCTCGTACGCGTTCGCGCTCGTGTCCGTGGCCGCCCTGCTGGACGTCGCGGAGGACGGGGTCATCCGGGAGGCCCGGCTGGCGCTGGGCGGCGTGGCGCATGTTCCGTGGCGGGCGCGGCACGCGGAGCAGGCGCTGCGCGGCGCCCCGGCGACCGAGGTTGCCTTCACCCGGGCCGCCGACGCCGAGCTGGCCCACGCGCAGCCGCTGGCGCGCAACGGCTACAAGGTGCCGCTTTCCCGCAACGTGATCGTCCGTACCCTGCTGGAGCTGATGCCGTGAACCGCGTCGAAGGACGGGACAAGGTCACCGGCCGCGCGACCTATGCCTACGAGTACCAGGCCGGCGAGGCCGCCTACGTCTACCCCGTGCAGGCGGCCATCGCCCGCGGCCGGATCCGCGCCATCGATGCCCGCGAGGCGCTGGCCATGCCCGGCGTGCTGGCCGTGCTGTCCAGCGACGACCCGCCCGAGCTGCAGGCGGACGCCGACGCCGAGCTGGCCCTGCTGCAGAACCGTGAGGTCGCTTACTACGGGCAGATCGTCGCGGCCGTGGTAGCGGACTCCCTGGAGATCGCGCGGGCCGCGGCGGAGACCGTCCGGGTCGAATACGAGGCCGAGCCGCCCCACGTCCAGCTGCGAGCCGACGACCCGGACCTCTATACCCCGGAGAAGGTCAACCCGGCGTTCCCCACGACGACCAGCCAGGGCGACGTGACCGCCGGGCTGGCCCGGGCCGACGTCACGGTCGACGAGACGTACACCACGGCGACCATGCACAACAACCCGATGGAGCCGCACGCCGCGATCGCCGCCTGGGCACCGGACGGCAGCCTCACCGTGTGGGACTCCACCCAGGGGCCGTCGGCCGACCGCGACCTGGTGGCCAAGGTCCTGGGCCTGCCCGCGGATCAGGTCCGGATCATTTCCCAGCACGTCGGCGGCGGGTTCGGGGCCAAGGGCACCACCCGCCCGCACGCGGTGCTGGCCGCGCTGGCGGCGCGGGCCGTCAAGCGCCCGGCCAAGGTCGCGGTGACCCGGCAGCAGATGTTCGACCTCACTGGCTACCGGACCCCGACGATTCAGCGGATCCGGCTGGGCGCAGCCGCCGACGGCCGGCTGACCGCGATCTCGCACGAGGTCGTGGAGCAGACGTCGATGATCAAGGAGTTCGCGGAGCAGACCGCGACCCCCACCCGGGTCATGTACGCCAGCCCGGCCCTGTACACGACGCACCGGCTGGTCCGGCTGAACGTGCCTACGCCGTCGTGGATGCGCGCACCGGGAGAGGCCCCCGGCATGTTCGCGCTGGAATCGGCCATGGACGAGCTCGCACTGGCCGCCGGGATCGATCCAGTCGAGCTGCGTATCCGCAACGAACCGCAGGCTGAGCCCGACAGTGGCCTGCCGTTCAGCTCCCGCAACTTGGTTGCGTGCCTACGGGAAGGTGCCCGCCGGTTCGGCTGGGCCGGGCGGGATCCGCGGCCCCGGATGCGCCGAGACGGGCGCTACCTGATCGGCACCGGGGTGGCCGCCTCCACCTACCCGGCCCGGCGGAGGCCATCGACCGCCAACGTCCGGGTCACTGGCGACGGCTTCGAGGTCCGCATCGCCGCGTCCGACATCGGCACCGGGGCCCGCACGGCACTGACCGAGATCGCCGCGCGCGCCCTGTCTGTCCCGGCCGATCAGGTCCTGGTCGAACTCGGCGACAGCGCGCTCCCTACCGCGTCGCTGGCCGGCGGCTCGATGGGCACTGCCTCATGGGGCTCGGCTGTCGTGAAGGCCGGCGAGGACCTGCTGAAGAATGGCGGCACCGAGGGTACGGCCGACACCAGCGAGGATGTCGAGGCCGACTCTGAGCTGGCCCGGCACGCGTTCGGGGCGCAGTTCGCCGAGGTCCGGGTGGACATGGATACCGGCGAGGTGCGGGCCGCCCGGTTGCTCGGAGTGTTCGCCGCGGGCCGCATCATCGACGAGACGCTGGCCCGGTCCCAGTTCATCGGCGGCATGACGATGGGGCTGGGCATGGCGCTGATGGAGCAGACCGTGGTCGACGAGCACAGCGGCGGCTTCCTCAACCACGACCTGGCCCAGTACCACGTGCCCGCCCATGCTGACGTGCTCGGGATCGAGGCGGCCTGGATCGACGAAGACGACGCGCACCTCAACCCGATGGGGGCCAAGGGCATCGGCGAGATCGGCATCGTGGGCACGGCGGCGGCGATCGCCAGCGCGGTGTACCACGCCACCGGTCAGCGTGTCCGGGATCTGCCGATCACGCCCGCGAAGCTGGTGAGCTGACCGGGCCCGGAGGATCCGGTCGTCACCGGCTCGATCTCGGAGATGGACCGGACGAAGGTGGTCTTGCCGGCGCCGAACCCTCCCGCGATAACGATCTTGGTCGAGATCGCCGCGGGAGACAGGTCACTGCTGGATGGTCTGTAGACCACGCCCAGGGCCGCACACCGGCGCTCCTGGCCAGGGTACCGGTCACGACAGCCTCCCCTCGTGCGCATGGCAGGTACGTCTGCCGGCCATGGCCGGTAACGAGACCCGGGCGTCCTGGAGCTCCGAACGGGGTTCGCGGCGAAGTCGCGGCGTGAGCGCCCCGGGCGGCTCGGCCACGAAGTTATTGACCAGCCAGGTCAGCGACCGGGCCGCGCTGCTCGGGGAGTTCATGCTTCGTCCGTCTCGGCGCTGGTCGGGACGCTGGTTTCCGGGCCGTCGGCCGAGCTGCCGTCTGTGCTGGCCGCTGCGCTGCCGTCTGTGCTGGCCGCTGCGCTGCCGTCTGTGCTGGCCGCTGCGCTGCCGTCTGTGCTGGCCGCTGCGCTGCCGTCTGTGCTGGCCGTCGGGCCGCCGTTCGGGACGCCGGTTTCCGGGCCGTCTGCTGGGCCGACGTCTGTGCTGGCCGTCGGGCCGCCGTCCGGGCTGGCCGCCTCGGCGGGAGCTATGGGCTGTGCCAGGTTGCGCTGGGGCAGCGTCTTCGGGTCGGCCGGGGCGAACGTGGGTGTCAGCGGCGGAGCGGCGGGCCCGGCCTGCGGGGCGCCGGAGGCTGGCGCCGACGCGGGCACCGTCCCGGGGCCGTGGACGGGCCCCGCACCCGTCCGGACCGGGGAGCCCGCTGCGGTGCCGCGGCCGTTCCTGGCCGTAGGCTCCGGACTGTCGTGGAACAGATCGCGCGGCAGGATCACATGGGCGGCGATGCCCCCGTACGGGCGCTCGCGCAGCTGGACTCGGAGGCCGTGCCGCTCCGCGAGCCGGCCGGCGACATACAGGCCCATGGGCCGCGTGGCGGCCACTTCGAGCACCGGCGGGCGCCCCAGCCGGGTGTTGATATCGGCCAGCTGGTCGGTGGGGATGCCGATGCCGGAGTCCTCCACGGTCAGCACCAGCGTCCCGTCTCCGGTCCGTTCGGCCCGCACAACGACCACCGCGCTCTCCGGCGACTTGGACGTGGCGTTGTCCAGCAGCTCGGCCAGGATGTGACTGACGTCGTCCGCCGGGCGGCCGGCCACCTGCACGTCCGGCAGGTTAGCGATCTGGGCCCGGCTGTACTCGGTGATCTCCGAGATGGCCGCGCGTACCACGTCCAGCAGCGGCACCGGCTCAAAGTCCCCGCCCGCACCGTCATGACCCGCCAGCACCAGCAGCTTCTCGCTGTTGCGGCGCATCCGGGTGGCCAGGTGGTCGATCCGGAAGAGCAGCTTCAGCTGCTCGGCGTCTTCCTCGTGGCTCTCCAGCTTTTCCACGACCTGGAGCAGGCTCTCGACCAGTGTGAGGTCGCGCAGGGCCAGCCCGGCTACGACCCGGTACAGCGGGTTGCCGTCCGGATCCGGGTCCGCCGGCCCGCAGACCGCGGATGACCCAGTGGGCGGCGCGGCCGATGAAGCCGTGGAGGACGCGAACGTCGGCGCGGGCATGACGAACGGTGGCGCGGACGGTATGGAGCCAGCGGGCATCGGAGGCACGGGCCGGCCCGGGAAGGAGCCCGTCGCGTTCACGGGCCGACCGGGACCGCCAGGCCGGCCCGCTACCCAGTCAGCAAACGGCGCGGGCACCGCCGCCCGTGACCGTGCCGATCCCGGAAACGGGGGCATCGGGCTGGTGTCCCGCCCGGCTCGGTCGCTATCGCGGGGCACACCGGGTCCCCGTGCCTCGCCCGGGGGGCCAGCGACGTTCTCCCGGGCCGCCTGGTCGGGATCGAGGCGCTCGTTGACCTCTCCGATGCCCGGCTGGCCCGGAGCCGGCCGGGCCGAGGCCGAGGAGATCCCGGGCTGCTCGGAGCGGGACGTGCGATGCTGCGGGCGGTACCCGGACGGCCGGGGCGCCGCGCTGGCCGCGCCCGGCTTCGCAGCCGCCAGGTCGGGCAGGGCGTCATTCGGCGGCCCCGCCGGGCTTGCGCGGTACCCGGAGTCTCCGGAGCCTCCGGTCGTGGCCGGGCCCGCGGTGGCGGGCGAGGACCTGTCCGCCGGTAGTGCGGACCCCTTGCGCGTCCGCTGCGCCGTGGCCCGCTCCGCCGCCCCCGTCGGCGCCCCGGCCGGCCCGGCCCGATGCAGCAGGCGGCTGAACGGGCCCCGGCGGTGGAACCGGCGGTGCCCGCCGCCAGACTGGTCGCCCGCAGAATCCGGCTGGCCCGCCCCCGCCGGCGCGGGTGACGGATGCATATTGTCTCTGCTCGTATGCGAAGAGTAGTCACCAGAGGCAGTTGGGCGCGGATACGTCACGTTAGATATCTCCTTATCGGCGACCTGAGCGGCGGGATGCCGCAGCCTCAGCTAGGCGCGCGGCCCGCCGGGCGGCCTCAGCTGATCCGCGGCCCCCTGCCGTGTCGAAGCTGGCGGGGAAAAGTGAGGCGTTCAAGATCGTCAAGTGAACAAGCCTCCTAACCTAGAGTAATTCACCGAGGGTAATCGTAGCAAAATCGAGAGTGACAACCGCTCCATGCAAGTGAATCCGGTGGGATTGCATGGCGAAGGTCCAGGGACGCCGGCCGCGCTGCGCCGTGATTGACTGACCGGTATGGAACCGGCTCAGATCGCCCTGCTCAGGACGGCCGCCCATGGCTGATCTCAGGGTTCTGTTCATCGGCGGCAGCGGCATAATCAGCGCGGCCTGCTCGCAACTGGCCGCCGAGCGCGGCATCAAGCTGTCCGTGCTGAACCGCGGCGCCACGCACCTGCGCCCACTGCCGCCCGAGGCCACCGTGCTGCACGGAGACATCCGCGACCACCTCGCCGCCCGCGAGGCGCTCGGGGACCTGGAGTTCGACGCGGTGGTCGACTGGGTGGCATTCACCCCCGAGCATGTCCAGGCGGATATCGAACTGTTCCACGGGCGGACCGGCCAGTACGTGTTCATCAGCTCCGCGTCGGCGTACCAGACGCCCCCGGCACGGGTGCCGGTCACCGAGTCGACGCCGCTGCGCAATCCGTTCTGGCAGTACTCCCGGGACAAGATCGCCGGCGAGGATCTGCTGGTCGAGGCGTACCGGCAGACCGGCTTTCCCGCCACGATCGTCCGGCCGTCGCACACCTACGACCGGACCAGCATCCCGTTTGACGGGAAATGGACCGCGCTGGCCCGGATGCGGGCCGGCAAGGAGGTCGTTGTCCATGGGGACGGTACGTCGCTCTGGACGCTGACGCACAGCGCCGACTTCGCGCGCGGCTTCGTCCCGCTGCTCGGCCATCCGCGCACGATCGGCGACGCCTTCCACATCACCTCGGACGACGTGCTGACCTGGAACCAGATCGCCGAGGCCCTGGCCGCCGCAGCCGGGGTGACCGCCCGCCTCGTGCACGTCCCGTCGGACGCGATCGCGGCGGCGGACGCGGCCTGGGGCGCAGGACTGCTCGGCGACAAGGCGCACTCGATGGTGTTCGACAACTCCAAGCTGCGCAGCGTGGTGCCCGGCTACCGGGCCGAGATCCCGTTTGAGCAGGGCGCCCGTGAGATCGTCGGCTGGCACGACGAGGACCCCGCCCGCCAGCAGGCCGACGCCCGGCTGGACGCGGTGATGGACAAGCTCGTCGCCGCCTACCGCCTCTAGTGTTCTGAGTCCTTGTTTCCCCAGGTCAGCTGCTGTGACGGAAGCTGTGGGCGGTCCGGACTCATAATCCGCCGGTCCTGGGTTCGAGTCCCAGCCGCCCCACCGGGACATCGGTACCCGCTCAATCGCCCTGAACTGGTAGTCCGCGCTCTGCTGAGACTACCGATCGGACGTGCGACCGCGGCATCCGCCTTCGTCACTTATTGTAGTCAATAAGGTACTCTCCGATAAACGGTCTCGGCCGACGGGGGACAGCGCCGGGATGCACCACAACCGGGGGTGTCGCGAATGAGCGCTAACTCGTACCTACTGCGGGGCGGACAGGTCTACACCATGGACCCGGACCAGCCATGGGCCCAGTGTGTTGTCGTACGGGGGAAGATGATCACGTATGTCGGCCCAGAGATCAGGGCGGCTTCGTTCACCGACCCCGGCACCGAGGTCATCGACATTGACGGCGGCATGGTGCTGCCCGGGTTTATCGACGCCCATAACCACCTGGCTGGGTCCGGCGCGATGGCGAAGGTCGGCGTGGAAATCAACGGGCTCCCCGACCCCGCGGAGATGGTGGCCCGGATCCGCGGCTACGCGGCGTCACACCCCGGCAGTGCCGTCATCAGGGGCTCCGGCTGGATGGCCGCCTACTTCGAGAACAACTCCCCCACCCGGGAAATGCTCGATGAGGCGGTCAGCGACCGGCCGGCGGCGATTCTCAGTTCCGACAGCCACGACCTGTGGTTCAACACCGCGGCCATGCACGTGTGCGGCCTGGACCGCAGCACCGAGGACCCCGACCCGGGTGCTCAGTACTATGTCCGCGACGCCGCGGGATGGCCAAGCGGCCACGCGGTTGAAGTTGCCCCGATCATGACCATGCTCGCTGCCCTGGGCGCGTTCACCGTGGAAGGCATCCGCGACGCGCAAGAGCTCACCCTGGTGCCCGCGCCGTCGTGGGGAATCACCGGCTACCTGGAAGCCGGGATACTCCTCGGCCCCAACCAGAACGCTGAGCCCGTGTACGAGGACCTCGTCGAGCGCGACAACGCCGGGCAGCTCCCGGTACGGATCGTGGGCACCGTGTGGACACGCCAGCCCGACGACGACCCGGCCTCGGTCGTCGCGACGCTGACAGACTGGAACAAGCGGATAAAGTCCGAGCACCTCACGATCAGCGTGTTGAAAATGTGGGCCGACGGGACGGCCTTCAACGGCGGCGCGCTCCTGCTCGCCCCGTTCGAGGACAGCAAGGACGGATCACCCGGCCAGATGACCTTCCCCCCTGATCACATCGAGCGCCAGATCGAGCTGACCCAGCTGGCCGGCTTTGACAGCCACATCCACATCGACGCGGACGGCTCGGCGCGGGTGGTCCTCGATGCCATCGAGGCCGTGCAGCGCCGCCACGGCCGCGGGACAGCCCGCCACACCGTCTGCCACAACACCATCGTCCACCCGGCCGACGTGAAGCGGTTCGCTGAGCTGGGCGTCATCGCCAACTGCACGCCGCTGTGGGGCACCGACTACGACGGCTCGTTCTATGACACCTACCTCGCAAAGCTGGGCGCCGAGCGAATGGAGGAACGCCTCTACCCCTACGGCGACCTCGTCCGCTCCGGGGCACTGGTGACCTACGGCTCAGACATCCCCGGCGTGCGGATCAGCGAGATCGCGCCGCTGACCCAGATCGAAGCAGCGGTGACCCGGAAGCGGCCGGGCTTCCCCGACGACCGCGCACTCGTGCCGCGCCAGCGGGTTGACCTCCACGACGCGCTGCGCGGTTACACGATCAACGGCGCCTACCAGCTACGCCTGGACGACATAGCCGGCTCGCTTGAGGCGGGCAAGCACGCCGATCTGACCATGCTCGCCAAGAACTTGTTCGGCGTGGCGCCCGAGGAGATCCACTCGGTGCCGGTGAAGCTGACCATGATGGACGGGCGTATCACCCACGACACGCGATAAGGAGGCACTACCTGACGGCCGTGCACCAGGCAGGCATGAGGCTACGCCAGGCACGGAAGCGGCTCCGGAAATCGTCGATGCGTTCGAAGTCCCGATAACCATCTTGGGCATCGCGTGGTTCCCAGTGTTCTGCGCCAGCCCCGGGGGCATCCGGCGCAGGCATCGGGGGACTGCGGCCCCCGGAACGGGTGACTGCGTGCCATGTTATACTTAGAGTCACTTTTCTGCTACGGAAGGCAACATGTGTGCACAAGGGTGTTCTGGTCGGACAACGGCGTGGCCAAGGTCGTCTCGCGCACCATGGACTGGCAGGTCAGCGACGATCCGGTGCTATGGGCCGTGCCCGAGGGCACCAGGAGGACAGCGGGCGACGCGGCCTGGGAGTCACGATACGGCGTCGTGGGGCTGAGCATGTGGGACTGCGGCACGACCGACGCCGTGAACAGCGCGGGCCTGGCCGCGCACCTGCTGTACCTGGGCACCGCCGGCTTCGCGGCGCCGGGCAGCCCGGGCGCTATCCCAAACCTGCTGTGGGCACAGTGGGTCCTGGACCACTGCGCGACGGTGGACGAGGCAGTCGCGGCGCTGCATGACCTGCCCGTGGTGTCGGCTCCGGCACGAGGCCAGGAACTCGGCTGCCATCTCGCCCTGGAGGACGCCAGCGGCGACTCCGCGATCGTGGAGCCGATCGACGGGAAGCTCCACGTGCACCACTCCCGCCAGTACCAGGTGGTGGCGAACGATCCGCCCTTCGACGAACAGCTGGAGCACCTGCGCCACTACCGCCCCTTCGGCGGCGACCGGCCGCTGCCCGGCGGAATCGAGTCCACCGACCGCTTCGTGCGCGCCGCCTATTTCCTGCACTATCTTCCTGAGCCCGGGGATCTCACCGAGGCCATCGCCGGGGTGGTCAGTATCGCCGGCACCGTCTCGTGCCCGCCCGGCGCGCCCTATGAAGACTTCGGCGTCTACCCGACCTGGTGGACCTCGGCTACCGACCTCACCAACCTGACCTACTACTTCTGGTCCCATGCGAGCCCGTCACTCATCTGGGCCGAGCTCTCGGCCATCGACCTGCGGCCCGGCACCCCGGTCCGCTCGCTGAATCCCCGCCAACCCGGCCTGGTCGGCGACGTGACCGCCCGCCTCGCCCCGGCGGCACTGACCTACTGACGCATACGCGCTCACGCCACCGGGCATCTCCGCCGTACCCGGGGGGCGGCCCGGGCCTGAGGCCCGGGCCGCGCGGTCTTGCCTGGTTAGGGGGCGTACTCCCCGGACGGGTAGTCGCACTCGAGAGTCACGTACTCTTCCGACACCCCGTCACCGCGGTCCCCGTTCATCGGACCGCCATTCCCGGCGCCGCTGGCGAAAGGCCGGACCTCCGTGCCGATGACCACCTGCAGCGGCGCCTCCAGGTCGCCGCCGGGGTCCTCCAGCGGCGCAACCCGGACTGGCGTGTCGTCGGAGAAGTCGGCGAGGGCCTTGCGGAGCTCCCCGACGGTCCAGGCGCTCACCTCGTGCTTGAGCAGCTTCATCGTCAGCCCTCGCCCTCTTCGTCCCGTTCCGGCCGGCCGGCCGCTGGCGTTCCCCATGCACGCAGCGCGCGGCACCTGCTGGTAAGCGTCATGATTGCGTCCCCTTCAACTGTCCTACACGCAGTTTGCCCCGAGTGGCCCACATTCTCAGCGGGTTGACCACGTCCGCGGCCTGCCGAAGGACTGTTTTCGCGCGGTGTGGCCCGGGCCGGGCGGCCCGGTGGCCCTGTCGTGGCTGCGCCGGGGCGGCACCAAGTGGCGTATCCGGATAGCCGGCGGCCCGGCTCGTACACCAGGCCCGGTGCGGAATTCGGGGCCAGAAATCGTTTGCATAAATGGATTCCTGGGCCAGCGCCGAAGATAACGACCATATCCGCCGCCATTCCCCCGCTGGGCATGACCCGCCCGGGGGTGCGACACTGGTCGGATGACCCATCGCAGCGACATCACCGCAGACGGATTGGCGGAAGACCCGACGTGTGCCGTCGCGCACGGCGCCCCGGAGCCGACGGCGGCGACCCGCACCCTGGTCGCCGTTTTCGCTTCGCCCGTCGCTAAGTTCCTGCTCCACTTCGGCGCCGATTGCGGCTTCCGGGCTATTTTGCTGGAGCCCGATGCGGCGCGGGCGGCCGAGGCCCGGGTACCGGGCGCGGAGGTTACGGCGTCCTTCGATGTCCTCGACCCGTCGGCCGACGTGGTGGTCACCGACCATCACCGGCCGGAACTGGACGCCGTGCTGCGTGAACTGCTCGCGGGCAAGGCTCGCTGGATCGGCGTGATGGGCAACCCGCGGCACCCGGCGCCGTACCTTCCCGGCCTGCAGGGGATGGGTGTCGCGCAGCAGGACATCGACCGGGTGCATCGGCCGGTCGGATTGAACATCGGTTCGCGGACCCCGCCCGAGATCGCGATAGCTACGCTGGCTGGCCTGATCGCGGACCGCAACGGTCGCCCGGGCGGTTTCGCATTCTGAGCTGGGCATTCTGAGCTGGCCTTGTGACCTGGCCTTCTGGCTGGGCGATGAGCCTGGCCGGCCGGCCCGATCATCCCGGGGACTGGAGAATCACATAGCGGGCCGACCGCCTCCGGGCGGCCGCGTAGAGCTAGGAACAATCTGCCACCCGTGACGGCCCCTGTACATCACGGGTGAAGATGCCGGTGCCCTTGTACTGTGCAGGGCGCTGCGATACTTTGCGCGACTAAATTCAGGTAAAGCGCTGTCCACATTAACTGGGGCGTTCTGAGCTGGTCAACGGTTTTAGTGGCCTGCCAGCGGGAACATCCGTTTTACATATTGTTAACCGCAGCTAACTAATTTCCAGGTTACCGGGAGGATTTGCCGAATAGCGTTCCGTAATAGAACTCTCTCGCCACGCCGTTTACGGCAAAAGCGCGGCTCATGCCCCGTGCCGCGCGGCCTAGCTGCTACCCGGGGTGACACCGGCTAGGCCGGCTCCTCCCGGTTGACCTCATCAACCAGCTCCATCAGCTGGGTCAGGGTGTCCAGCCGCGTCTGCAGCGGGCCGCTGAGCTTGACGGCCAGCGTGCCGATCCCCGCGCCGCGGTACAGCCGGACGCGCTCCCTGACCATGGCCGCGGTCCCCAGGAGGTTGGTTTTCTGGCCGATTGCGAGCGGTACGAGGCGGGCAGCCTCATCGCGCCGGCCTTCGCGCCAGAGTCGCTGCACGGTCCGCACCTCCTCGCCGAATCCCTGGCGGGCGAAGGCCTCGTTGTAGAAGTTGGTGGTCCCGGAGCCCATGGCTCCGATGGTGAACGCGTACCCCGCCGCGTGGCGGGCCACGGCCTCGTCGGCTTCGTCGGTGAACTCCACCGCGACCGGCACCTGCAGGTCCAGGTCGGCCAGCGTCCGGCCGGCCGACTCGGCCCCCTCGCGCAGCGGGGCCAGGAAGACCTCCGCCGACTCGGGGATGAACGCGTTGCCGAGCCACCCGTCGGCCAGCTCGCCCGTGAGCCGCATATTCGCCGGGCCGATGGCGGCCACGTAGATGGGAATCCGGACCGGGGCGGCCATGGACCGGATGGCGCGGCCCTGGCTGCCGGGCAGCGGCAGCTGGTAGACCCGGCCCTGGTAGTCGAGCCGTTCACCGCGGCTGATCATCCGGATGATCTCGATGGTCTCCCGGGTGGCCTGCACCGGGGTGCGGAACCACACGCCGTGCCAGCCCTCCATGATCTGGGGCCCGCTGGCCCCGATGCCCAGCGTGAACCGGCCCCCGGTGAGCTGCTGGAGCGACATCGCCGACATGGCGAGCATGGCAGGGGTGCGCGCGCCCAGCTGCACGATCGACGTACCCAGCCTGATCGTGGACGTCTGCGCGGCGAGGTAGCCGAGCTGAGTGAACGCGTCGTAACCCCACATCTCGGCGGCCCAGGCGGCGTGCACGCCGAGCCGTTCGGCTTCCCGGACGAATTCGACGGCTCCGGCGGAGGACGCCGAGGCCTCGACCGCCAGCCGCAGCGTACGGATCGGGGCCGACCCTGCCGACGCCTCGGGCATCCGGTCGGTGGTCATCGTGAGCGCGATTCCGCCAGCGCCTTGATGCCTTCCAGGCACCGCTGCATGTTGGTCTCGTGCTCAGCGAGACGTCGCGCGACGATCCGCTCTTCCTTGTCGGGCATTGCCTCGATGACGGGGGTCAGGCCCGAGGGCCCGGGGCCGAGAATAGCCCACTGCCGCACGCGGGTCCCGCCGTCTTCCGCCGCCAGCTCGAACCCCCACCGCGCCGACGCCAGAGCGGGGTCGCCGACGACCCAGGCGAACGCCTGGGGCTCCTCGCAGCTGACTACGGTGCACGTGGTCTGCCAGTCCCCGACGGCGTCGTGGTGGCTCTGGCCGATGAAACGGGCGCCGACGCAGGGTCCCGCCGCGCCGTCGATCCACCATGCGCCGGTCAGTTCGGTGGAAAACCGGGCCGGGAGTGTGATGTCACTGACCAGAGCCCAGACCACGGCACAGGGAGCCGAGACGTAGATGTCCGCCTGGGCCGTGGGGTCCTCGCCATACCGGGCCATCGTGTGCTCCTCACTGCCCAGCGTGCCGCGGCTGGTCACAGAGCCTCGGCACGCGCCTTGAGGGCGCTGTTCAGCGCCTGGAAGCCGGTCTCGGCGCGGGCCAGGGCCCGGCCGGAAACCGGCACGAGCAAGCCCTTGAAGGTCTCACTCTGCACCAGCAGTGTCCCTCCGTTCCCGGCACTCAGTGTGAAGCTGTGCTCCCCGCCGATGATGCCGGGCACGCTGGCCGTCCAGCGCAGCTCGGCTCCCGTCGTGGCTGCGGTGACCGTCGGCTTGATCGTCATTGGCCGGCCGCCCGGGGGGAGGCACCTCAGGAAGATCCTGCGCCCGACGGCGATTTCCCCGGCCGCCGCCACGAAGAACGGGTTCCACTCCTGGTACCGGCTCAGGTCGGTGAGGATGGCCCACACCTTCAGGGGCTGCGCGTCGATCCACGTCGTCGCGGATACCGTTTTCATCTGCCGCCTTCCGCTCCTGGCCCACGGTGGCCCCGTCGCGCCGGTGGCGCGGCCGGGCCCGTGCGGCTCCCGCGGCCGCCGGCGCACGGGGCCAGCGTCATCCGCCATCGTTGCTCACCGTCCTGCCACTCGCCGGTAGGGGTGAGGCCGACGGCGGACGCCACCGCGGCGGACGCCCGGTTGTCCGGGTGAATGTGGGCGACGATGCTCCGCACGTAGTGCCGACCGAGCCAGCCGGCGAGCGCCTGGGCCGCTTCGGACCCGATGCCGCGCCCCTGCCACGGCTTTCCTACCACCCAGGCCACTTCGGCGGCCAGCGTGCCCGCTGTGTCCGTCACCGTGGCCTGGACATAGCCAGCCAGGGCGCCCTGCCCGCGCAGCTGAATGACCCAGTTGTCCCAGGACAGGGCCGGATCGCCTGGGCCGGCCGCCCAGCGCTCGAAGCGGACCCGCAGCTCGGCAGCCTGCGGCGGCGCACCGCCGGTGAAGGTGTACAGATCCGGATCGGCGAGAACGAGAGCCATCTCCGCCGCGTGCCCGGGCCGGAGCGGCACCAGCGTCAGCCGCGCGGCACCGATCAGTTCCGGTGGTACGGGGCCCATCCGGCTACCCAATGCCCGGGGTCACGCTGTCAACATTTTCGTCCGTGCTCAGCTGGCGGTGCAGGATGTCGGCGGCGCTATCGAGCGCGTCGGTGAATTCGTCGGTGACAGCCACCAGGACCGCGTCCGGGCCGGCCACGGCCGCCTTGCCAGGCCCGGTGAGGTGATTGTAGAGGGCGATCTGCATCTCCCGCAGCGGGGGCATGTTGCCGGGCGGCCGCAGGCTGCGCAGCGATCCGGCGATGACCCGGCCGGCAGTCTCGCCGCCTCCGGCGAACCGGTCCGCCGCGGCCGCCACGTCCGGGGCGACCGGTTCACCGGCCGCCGTCGCCGTTTCATCCGCTCTGCGTTCACCGTCCGTCAGCGGTCTATCGGACGCCTTCGCTCTGACCTCAGCCGAGGGTTCCCCGGAAGCCGCCTGGCCGCTCGTGGCCCCTGCACCGGCCAGTGCGGGCTGCGCGTGGACCTCAGGCCCCGGCACGCCGGGCCCGGCCGCCTGCCGCGGCTGGCCGGGCGCCTTGGCGTGCGTGCTATCCACCGCCGCCTGCAGGGTCAGCGAGGCGTGGGCTATCCGGCGCCCGATGCCGGTCAGGCTGTACGCGAGCCGGGCGGTCATCGGTGGCCGGGACGGCTCGTCGGCCAGCCGGTCCGCGGACGCCTCGGCGTCCGAACGGGCCTGCCGCGCGGTCCGCCGCGCCGCCTGCAGCGCGTGGGTGTCCACCGCCCCGGGCCGCACGTAAGCGCGCAGCACCAGCGCCCCGAAGTGCGCCTGCGTCTCGAACAGCCGGGCCAGCTTCTGCTGCGCCGGCTCACCCTCCCAGGACGGCCAGACCAGGTAGCCGATCAGCGCCAGCGCCGCGCCGACGCCCGTCCCGATCAGCCGGAAGGCTACCGTCTGCTCTGCCGTTTCACCCAGCAGCGCCATCAGCGTCACCACGAAGTCGGTGAGGAACACGGCGAACAGCAGGTAGTTGACGGCGAAGACCGCGTAGGCCACGGTCATCGTCACGCCGATCGCGGCCACCAGCGCGGCCGTTCCGACGTGCAGCAGCAGCGCCGTGGCCACGCCGAGCCCGGCGCCGATGACGGTGCCGCCGGCCCGCTGCACGCCGCGGTAGATCGTGGACGCGTAGTCCGGGCGCAGCACGATCAGGATGGTCAGCACGATCCAGTACCCATGGGGCAGGCCCGAGGCCTGGGCCACGATCTCGCCGATGGCCGCGACCACGGCCAAGCGCAGCGCGTGCCGCCCGGCTTCGGTGGAAGTCCCCGCGCTGGCCTCCAGCGTGAGCAGGGCCGACTTGAGGGCGGCCCGTCGCTCGCCCCGCTCGCGACCGGGCAGGGCCATCAGTTCGGCGGCCGGCTCGGTGTCCCGCTCGCCCAGCCGCCCCAGGACCCGGACCGCGCCGCGCAGCTCGCCGAGCAGCCCGGCGGCTGCCCAGCGCCACGGAACGCCGGCGGGCAGCTCGATCGCCGCCAGGCGCTCCAGCAGCGCATCGGCCAGCGCGCGATGGCCGCGGCGGGCCTCCAGCGCCGCCACGATCCCGCCGAGCACGTCGGCGACAGGCTCCAGCACCGTGCATTCGGGCCCGTAGCTCGCCACGGCCGCCAGGTTCACCCGGATCCGCTCGGTCTGCTCCAGCAGGAGCAGGAACCGGTAGCGCTCCTGGGCGCGCAGCAGCGGGTTCGGGTCGTCGACCGCATCCGAGCCGACCACGGCGGGTGGCGGCGGGACCGGCGCAGCCGAGGCCGGGCGGCGGCAGCTTTCGGCCGCGTAGCCGGCGAGCTCCTGGTACGCGGCGGCCAGCGAGTTCCGTTCCCGGTTGCCGCGCGTGACGGCCCAGGACGCCACGACCAGCGCCCCCTGCCACAGGCCGCCGGCCAGCACGAGCAGGGCCCGCAGCCCCGCATCGCCGGGCGCCAGCGGGATGGCGCTGGCGATCACCAGCTGGACGGCCCACTGCAGCCCGACGACGAGGAACCGCTGCCCTAGCGTGGCCATCAGGCCACCCAGGTAGCTGAAGATAAACACCGCCGGGAACAGTAGCCAGCCGCTGGTGTACGCGCACACCCCGCCGACGAACGTGGCCACCGCCATGCCGAACGCCGCGAACACCACCGCACTGACCCGGGTCCGGGAGGCGCCCTGGAACGAGACAAACCCCGCGGGCAGCGCGCCCAGGCAGGCGAAGACGCCGTACTCCAGATGATTCGTGGCCAGGCCGATCGCGAGCGGCGTGATCATCCCCGCCCCGGCCCGCAGCGCGCGGGGCACGTCAATGTCCGACCAGCGGAACGCACCGAAATTGAGCCAGCCTCCCTGACTCAGCTCTGCGGCGAGCATCCTGCGGCTGGACCTGAACCAGGCCGCGATCGGCGACAGCGGCTCTCGGCTCATGAGCGGATATCTCCCCTGATCCGTGCCTCGCATGCGGGCGAAGCATGACTGTACTCCCAGGGCCGGGCGCCACGAGGCCGCTGGCGGCGCCCGGCCCGATCGGCTAGGCTGTCCGCCATGCGAACCGTGCCCGGCCTGCAGTGGTGGCGCCGCCGATAGGCGGCGTGATGCTGGCGCACAGCGCAGCTCATGAAACGACCGCCCGGTCTACGGCGGTCGTTTTTGTTATGCCCGCTGATGAACCGGGCCCGGACAAAGGTGCCCAGGTGGAATCCGAACCGCGAGACGAGCTCACCGAATTCCAGACCGCCGGCGGGGTGCGGGTCAGCCGCACCGCCGGGCCGTTCGATCCTGAGCTGCTGGCTGGCCTCTCGCGGGCCGTCGACGAGCGGCGCGGCGGCGTGCTCAGCTCCGGCATGGAGTACCCGGGGCGCTACAGCCGCTGGCACATCGCCTACGCCGACCCGTGCCTGGAGATCGTGGCCCGAGGCCGGCGCATCGGAGCTCGTGCGCTGAACGACCGGGGCCGTGTGCTGCTCCCGGTGATCAGCGCCGCCCTGCTCCGGGCCGGACCCGCCGCCGAGCCGCGGCACGCCGGCCTCGACGTGGAGGTCGCCGTCCCCGAGCCCGACCGGGCCTACACCGAGGAGGAGCGCAGCCGGCGGCCGACCGTGTTCACCGCGCTTCGCGAGATCATCGCCGCGTTCGGCAGCGCGGATTCGCACCTCGGCCTGTACGGGGCGTTCGGTTATGACCTGGCCTTCCAGTTCGAGCCGGTCCAGCTGCGGCTGGACCGGCCCGCCGACCAGCGTGACCTGGTGCTGCACCTGCCTGATGAGATCTACGTGCTGGACCGTAAGCGCGAGCAGGCCATCCGCTACGCCTACGAGTTCGAGGTGGACGGGGACTCCACCGTGGGCCTGCCCCGCCGGACCGGGCCCACCGCCGAACCCGGCTCCGGTGGCCCGGCGGCCGCAGAGCTCCCCGAGCAGCCCAAGCCCGGAGCGTACGCCCACGTGGTCGCCGAGGCCAGGGAGCGGTTCGCCCGTGGTGACCTGTTCGAGGTCGTGCCCGGCCATGTCTTCTACGGGCGGTGCCCCACCCCGTCGGCGTTCTACGAGCAGCTGCGGCAGCGTAACCCGGCGCCGTATGAGTTCATGTTCAACCTGGGGGAGGGGGAGTACCTGGTCGGCGCGTCCCCCGAGATGTACGTCCGGGTCACCGGCGACCGGGTCGAGACCTGCCCGATCTCCGGCACGATCGCCCGCGGTGCGGGACCGCTGGAGGACGCGGAGAACATCCGGACCCTGCTCGGCTCGCCGAAGGAGGAGTCCGAGCTCACCATGTGCACCGACGTGGACCGCAACGACAAGTCACGGGTCTGCGTGCCCGGCAGCGTCCAGGTCATCGGGCGGCGCCAGATCGAGCTGTACAGCCGGGTCATCCACACCGTCGACCACGTGGAGGGCAGGCTGCGGCCGGGATTCGACGCGCTCGACGCGTTCCTGACCCACATGTGGGCGGTGACGGTGACGGGGGCCCCGAAGACCTGGGCGATGCAGTTCATCGAGGACCACGAGGTCACCCCGCGGCGCTGGTATGGCGGCGCGGTCGGGGCGATCGGCTTCGACGGCGGCATGAACACCGGCCTGACCCTGCGCACCGCGCACATCCGGGACGGGATCGCCGCGGTGCGGGCCGGCGCGACGCTGCTGTTCGATTCCGACCCGGACGCCGAAGAGCGCGAGACGCAGATCAAGGCGCGGGCGCTGATCGAAACCCTCAAGGATGCTGAACAGGCCGCGGCGCCCCTGGCCACGGCGTCCCAGGCCGGCGCCGGGGCTCTCCCCGCCGGTAGTGCCGGCGCGGCGGAGGTCCCCGGCGCCGGGCTGCGCGTCCTGCTGGTGGATCACCAGGACTCGTTCGTGCACACGCTGGCCGATTACTTCCGTCAGCAGGGCGCCGAGGTGACCACGCTGCGGGCCGGGTTCCCGCCCGCGGAACTGGACTCCTACGCTCCCGACCTGGTGGTGCTGTCGCCCGGTCCCGGCCGGCCGGAAGACTTCGGCTGCGACGGCTTGCTCCGCGAACTCGACGACCGGAGGCTGCCGGCGTTCGGCGTGTGCCTGGGGCTGCAGGCCATGGTCGAGCATGCGGGCGGCGAGCTGTCCCTGCTGGCCGAGCCCGCGCACGGCAAGCCGGGCGTAATCCGGGTCAAGGGTGGCGAGCTGCTGGACGGGCTGCCCGGTGAGTTCACCGGCGCCCGCTACCACTCCATCTACGCGACCCCCGACCAGGTCAAGGGCGGCTTCGAGGTGACCGCGACGACCCCGGACGGAGTGGTGATGGCCATCGAGGATCCCGCGGCCGGGCGCTGGGCCGTCCAGTTCCACCCCGAGTCGATCCTGACCGCCTCCGGCCGGGCCGGCCACCGCGTCATCGCCAACGTCCTGCGCCTGTGCCGCGACCGCGCCGCTGGCCGCCCGTCAGCGTCGTGAGCGGACGGGGAGGAACGGGGATGTGCGGCAGCTGGCCGGTCAGGCGACTCGGCGGCCGCCGGCGGCCCGGCGGCTGACGGTCAGGTGGAGCCGGATCGCCAGGTTGTCCTTGCCCAGCGCTTGCCGGGTATGCGCGATGGCCTCGCTCTCGATGCGCTGGTGCAGGGCGTGCAGATCGGCGGACTGGTCGGCGGTGACGGTGAGCACGATCTCCGGATCACCGGGGTCGCCGATGATCCGGCCCCCTGCGGACTCGACGCCGTGATAAGTCTCAACTTCCCGGGTGAGGGCGCCGATGAGCGCGGGGGGCTGCAGGATGGTGGTGCCTTCCCGGCTGTGGACGGGGACGGGGATGTCGCCGGCCCGGTCGGTGGAAACCAGCAGGGCCACGATCCAGCGCAGCGCGAGCAGGGCGATCACCAGGCAGACGCCGGCGGTGGCGGGCCAGATCCAGGCTCCGTTGTGGCCGACGTAGGTGCCGACGCGGTTGTCGAACAGGGTGCGCTTCGAGAACTCCGTGCTGAACACGCCCAGCGACGCGATCAGGCCCCCGGCCCCGATGATCAGGATCAGCAGGCCGAACACGATGAGGGCGAGGCGGTTGGTGCGGTCGGCGTGCATCAGCGGCTCCGGGGGGTGACGCGTACTTTGAGGCGCGGCGGGTGACGCAGGCCCAGCCCGTCCAGCCGTTCCTGGAGCGTCTGGGTCACCGGTTCGCTGAGCGCCTCGGCGGCGGGACGCCCCCGGCCGGACGAGGTCGCTGCGACGCGGGCGCGGCCGCGGCGGACCTTGACGGTCGCGTCGGAGATTCCGTCTACTCCGGTCGCGGCCGCGCGCAGCGACCTGGCCAGTCCAGTGCGGGTCACCCCCGCGTCGGTGGCGTCATCGCGGGAATGCAGCCGCAGCCGGGTGATGCGGCGGGGCTTGAGCTCCACCGCGAGGATGAGCAAGCCGATCACGATCAGGATGGCTGACCACACTTGGACCACCAGCTGATTCCAGCGGGTCTTGTGGGCCCAGTGGTACCAGGTGGTCCAGTGCAGCACGAGCGGGCCGGACTTTATGTGGAAGGCGATGACCTCGATGATGACGATGACGCACGCCACGGTCACGGCCGCGGCGAGGATGAAGGCGAGCGGGCGGTTCACCAGGCGCATCAGCGGTTTCCTCCCGTTACTGGACCCGCGGCGGCGGGGTGACGTCGGTGGCCAGGTCGGATACGACGATGTCGACCTCTTCGACCTGCAGCCCGGTCAGCTCCCCGACCCGATCCCGGACGTGCCGGCGGACCTGCCCGGTGACCTCAGGCACGGATGCGGGCCAGCGCACACTGATTTCCAGGTGCACGAACGCCTTGGACCCATCGATCTCGACCGTGGTCTTGGGCAGCGCGTCCAGGTCGGTGCCGCGTACCCCCATGCGCCCGGCGCCGGGAACGGCGCGGCCGAGCATGCGGGCCACCGCTGCCCCGGCGTCCGGGTTCTCGGCCGCGGCGGTGGCGGCAATCTTGGTCACCACCTGGTCGGCGATGCTGATCAGGCCCAGCTCGTTGCGGCCCGCCCGCGCAGGAGTCCCAGCGGTGCCGTTATCCGTCTGCGGCTGATCCTCCGCGACCATGCTCATCTGCGGTAGCGGCTGCGCGACAGCCAGCCCTGCAGGTCCAGTTCACCATCCAGCACCTTGGCGATGCCGTAGCCGACCAGCCCCAGCAGGGCCACGATCAGCATGTCGCCGAAGTTGCCGAACACCAGCGCCAGGCCCAGGATCAGGCCGGTCACGGTGGCAAGTGCAGTACGGTTCATCACTCACATCCATACGGGGAAAGACCAGGGGCTCCCGTGGTTCAGGCGGGCGGCAGGCCCGGAGGCGGAGCGGTGCGGCTGGCCCGCCGGGCCGGGCGGGAGGGCGGCGCGACGGGTGGATCGTCGATGTCGCTGATCACCACGTTAACCGGGCGGTCCCCGATGAGCGGGGCCAGTACCCGGGTGATCCGGGCGGCCAGTTCGGGCAAGGGAACCGCCCACTGGGCCCGGATCTGCACCGTGACCCGGCCACCACTGACCTCGACGCCCTCGACGATGCGGCCGGGCAGATAAGAGGCAACCGGGCTGAACTGGCCCCGGTCCAGCCCGGCCACACCCGGGCACGCCCGGACGGCCGCGGCCACGGCGTCGACGTTGATGCCGTCGATGACCGCGGAATCGGGCAGGCCGGCCGCTGGCGGCGCGGTCATGCCACGCGGGACTGGGTGTCCTGGCCGTCGTCGTCGTCGGTGGGCAGGTAGACGTCGTCGACGGCGATGTTGACCTCGACCACGCGCAGGCCGGTCATCCGCTCGACAGCCTGCTTGACGTTGCGCTGAATGCTGCGGCCCAGCTCGGCGATGGAGACGCCGTAGTCGACCACGATGTCCAGGTCGATCGCGGCTTCGGTTTCACCGACCTCGACGCCGACCCCCTGGGCAATGTTGGGGCCCGTGCTGCCCGGAATGCGATCGCGGATCGAGCCGAACGCCCGGGCGCCACCGGTCCCCATCGCGTGCACCCCGGCGATCTCGCGGCATGCCTTGCCGGCGATCTTCTGCACCACGCTTTCGGCGACCGAGATCTGCCCGTCGTTGCTGGCTAGCCGATCCCGGGTCGCTGGGCTGGCGCTGGTGGTGGTGACGGGGGTTTGCTCGGTCGTCCTCGATCCTGAGGGCTGGCTCATCTGACACGCTCCCTTGAATGCCGGTGGTGCTGCGAAGGACTCACTACCCGGCCTAGCGGGAGGCATCCCGCTGGGCCGTCTTTCCGTTAGACACCGCGCCAGGCAGATCGTCGCAGCATTTCCCGCGTCTTTTTCCGCCTGGCGGGACGAGGGCGCCCTGAGCCGGCCAGCCGTACGCCGTCCGAGCGCGGGCCGCCGCCCCTTACCGGGACGGTCGTGCGGGCTGTGGCATGCTGGCACGGCACAAGAGCGCTGGCACGGCACAAGAGCGCGAATTGATTTCGGAGCGAGGGAATCGCGAATTGATTTCGGAGCGGGGGAATGCAGCCGGGACCTGAGGTCGGGGATGCCTACCTGGTGACCCGCGCCCGGGACGGTTACCTGGACGCCTACGAGATACTGGTCCAGCGGCATTCGGCGATGGCCTACCGTGTGGCGCTGCGGCTGTGCGGTAGGCACCATGACGCTCAGGACATCGCCCAGGAAGCGCTGATCGCCGCGTGGGAGAACCTGGCCCGGTTCAACGGTGACTCGTCGTTCTCGACCTGGCTGTACCAGATCGTCACCCGGCGGGCCCTCAATAAGATCACCCGCGGCCAGACCCCCGACCCGACCAATCCGCTGGATGATGTCACCGATCCCGTCACCGAGCCGGCCGTGCAGGCGGAGCGGAACCTCGCCGTGGACGCGGTCACCCAGGCCCTGGCCACGCTGCCGTTCCCGCAGCGCACCGTCGTGGTGCTGCACCACCTCGAGGGCCTGTCCTACGCTGAGGTCGCGGAAGTTACCCACAGCAGCGTCCCGGCGGTTCGTAGCCATTTGTTCCGGGCACGGCGCACACTGGGAAAGAAGCTGGCGGAGTGGAGGTGACCCGGCCGGTGAACGATTCGCCCCCGGAGGAGGCCGCCGTGCATCTGCTGGACGCGGTCACGTTGCCGTGCGGGGCTGAGGTCGATCCGCTGCTCGAACAGGTCGCTGACGGCCGCGCGGCCGACCTGGACGCGCACCAGCGGGAGTGCGTGCACTGCCAGGCCGCCATCGCCGAGTTCACCGCCTTGTGGGCCCCGGTGGCCGAAACCGCCGCCAGACCGGTGCCCGCTCCTCCCGGGCTGACTGCCGCGGTCATGAGCCAGATCCGGGTGCTGGTCCGCGACGTGTGGTACACACTGCAGACCGCCAACCTCGGGGTTATCCGCATCGCCGCCCGGATTGTGGCCACCCGGGCCCGCGACGCCGCCCGCACGGTCCCCGGGGTCCGCGTTGCCCTGGGCCGCAGCACCCACGGCAAGGTAGCCGCGCTTGCCGAGCGGGCCACCTTTCAGCACCATCATCCCCACGCCGCCGTGGGCGTGCTGGGCCGCACCGCCGTCGTCGACCTGGCCGTCGCCGTCTCCTACGGAGAGCCCGTGCACGAGGTCGCCCGGCACATCCAGCGGCAGGTCATCGCCACACTGCGCGATGAAATCGGTCTCCAGACCGTCGCCGTCAACGTCATCATCGACGACGTCCTCATCGGCGAGGACCAGTAAATCTGCCCCGCGCCGTCACCAGGCCCGGCCACCAGCGGTGTCTTCCCCTGCACCGGCGGCCGAGGTCGTTAGAGTGCTGTGACATGAGGAGCGTTGAGCCTGAAGTCCTGCTGATCGCGCGGCCGCAGCTGGACTACGGCGAGGTTGCCGCGTACCTGCGTGAGGTCGGCGGAAGCAGCTGGCTGGAGCGGCTGGACCGCGACCAGCTCGACAACGACGCGCAGAACCTGGCCGAGTTCGCCGGGAAGATGTGCTATCGGTCCTGGGAGCCGGGCCTGAACCCGAACGTCCGCAAGGTGCGCGAGGACCAGACAGCCTACCTGCAGAACATTCTGGCTCAGGCGCACGGCTCCGTGCTGGAGCACCTGAACTTCACGTTCGTCCTGCACAATGTGAGCCGTGTTTTCACCCACGAAATTTCGCGGCATCGGCCGGGAACGGCGATCTCCCAGGAGTCACTGCGGTTTGTCCGGCTGGCGGACATCCCGTTCTGGTTCCCCGAGTGGGCCCGTGCGGACGATGAGCTGATGAAGCGGGCGACCACCCTGCTGGGGGAGCTCGAAAGCTTCCAGGGCTGGATGGCGGACCACTTCGGTCTCGACGAAGACGGCGTGAAGATGCACGAGAAGAAGCACAAGACGTCGTTCATGCGGCGCTTCGCGCCCGATGGGGTGGCCACCGGGCTGGTCTGGTCGGCCAACGTCCGCACGCTGCGGCACACCATCGAGGCGCGGACCGATCCCGGGGCCGAAGAGGAGATCCGGCTGGTGTTCGGCAGGATCGGCGAGCTGATGCGCGCCGAGGCGCCCGCCCTGTTCGGTGACTACGAGGTGCGCGATGGTGCCTGGATACCCGGCTGGCGAAAGGTCTGAGCCGTGTGCCCGGGGCCGTTGCCCGCGGCGGCCGCCGGCTTTCGCGTGAACTTTTGTAAGGCCATAACCACCCATGCCGCTGATAGACCATGATGGGCACCGGGGAACGATCATCGCGACCTGTTGGACATTCGCGACCCGACGCTGCCGGAGGGGTGTATGGCCCGCTCGCTCATAGGGATCACCGGTCAGTTCGAGGCCGCGCACTGGGGCGATTGGGTCCGCGAAGCCGTCCTTTCCCCGCTCACCTACACCCGCGCCGTGGAGCGCGCTGGAGGGACGCCGGTCATCCTGCCCCCGGTTCCGGCCGACAGCGTGGCCCGGCTCGTGGCAGGCCTGGACGGCTTCGTGTTCGCCGGCGGGACCGACGTCAGTCCGGCCCTCTACGGCGCCGCGCCGCACGAGCGGACGGAGCCGCCGGACCGCCGCCGGGACCGCTTCGAGCTGTCGCTCATCCGGGCTGTCATCGACGCGGGGCTGCCGTTCCTGGCCATCGGCCGCGGCCTGCACATCCTTAACGTGGCCCGGGGCGGCTCGCTCGTCCAGCACCTCCCGGATGAGGTAGGCCACAGCAGGCACGCGCCGGACCGGGTCAAGATGACCCAGCACGGCGTGCACTTCAACGAGGACAGCGCCACGGGCAAGCTGCTCGGCGCCCGGGTCCAGGTGCCCGCGCTGCACCATCAGGCCGTACGCCGGCCCGGCGAGGGTCTGGTCACGGTGGCATGGGCCGACGATCAGGTCATCGAGGCGCTCGAGCTGCCGGGAAACCCGTTCGCGGTCGGGGTGCAGTGGCACCCCGAGGAAGGCGACGACCTGCGGCTGTTCGAGGCGCTCGTGGCCGCCACGAAGAAGGCCCCGGCGGGCCGGCCCGCCGCGAAGGCGACCGAAGAGCGGACGGCGAAGCAGCCGTCCGGGCGAGGCGGCCGGGCGGCCCGCGCCGCGGCCAAGGCACGGACCCGGATCTCGTTAGCGGGCTGGGTGTTCCGGTCTGGCTGACCGGGGCGCCTGTCTTTACAGGGGCGCCTGATAGCTGCCGATCCAGTGGATTTTCAGCCAGAGCAGCACGGAGGCCCATGCACCGGTGACCTCCAGTACTCCCACCGCGACGAGCAGCGCGCCGCCGATCTGGGTGACCAGGCGGGCGTGCCGCCGCGCGTAGCCGAAGACCCGCATGCTCCGCTGGAATGCCACCGCCACGATCAGGAACGGCACGCCCAGGCCGAGTCCGTAGACGAAGGCCAGGAACGCGCCCCGGCTCGCGGTGCCGGAGGTCGTGGACAGCGCCAGCACCGTCGCGAGGGTCGGGCCGATGCAGGGCGTCCAGCCCAGGCCGAACATCACGCCCAGCAGCGGCGCCCCGGCCAGGCCCGCCCGCGGCCGTACCGACGGGCGGATCACCCGGCCCGCGAAGGAGAATCGGTCGAAGACCCCGGCGAATAGCAGCCCGAGCACGATGGTGCAGGCGCCCAGCACGGCGGTGACGGTGCCCTGGTGATGCGCGAGCAGGGTGCCGCCAAGGCTGCCCGAGGCCGCGCCGTAGACGGCGAACAGCGCGGAGAAGCCGAGCACGAACAGCAGCGTCCCGACGATCGTCCGGCCCCGGCCCGGCGGGGCCGGGGGCGCCATGGCGGGCGGCGCGCCAACCGCCACCCCGCCCCGGCCATCACGAGCGGCACCGTCGTGCGCCTCCGCTCCCCGCTCCCTGGCGGGCGCGGCGAGGCCGGCTTCGGCGGCGCGCCGGCCGGCCCGCGGTCGCGCGGTCTGCGCGTCGGTCCCGGACATGCCGGTCGCGTACGCGAGGTAGCCGGGGACCAGCGGCAGGCAGCACGGCGATATGAAGGTGATCGCGCCCGCCGCGGCGGCGATGGGCGCGGCCAGGATCAGCGGCCCGGAGAAGACCACCTGCTGGATCCCGCTCACGCCGCGCCTGCCTCCTGGCCACCGGTTCCGGCGGCCGCCGTTCCGCGTTTTCTGTCGTCTCCAACTACTATGGCATGTCGTGCCTTGCCCGCAGGTTGCCCGGCCCGGAACGGCCCTCCCGGCGAGATCGCCGGAAGTCGAGCTGGCCCGCGCACGTGATGTGGCGTGCAGCTATGGTTAGCCGAGTGAGATCGGTCCTCGCCCGCCCGGGAGCAGAACGGCCCGCCCGCCATGTGCCCGGTGGCGTCCTGTTGGGGACCGGCGCGGCCGCGTTCGGCGTGATGATCGCCCTGTACGCGATCTACGCCGCCATTCATCCCGCCAACTGGACGCTGGACCCGGTCGACCTGGGCGTGTACCAGTCCGGTGGCCTGATCGTCCGGCATGTCCGGCCCCTTTTCAATCCAGAGGTCTACGCGCCGCTTTATCAGTGGGGCGGTTACGGCAGTCTGGGGCTGAAGTTCACTTACACGCCGTTCGCGGCGATCGTCTTCGCGGTCGTGTCCTTCATCCCATGGTCGGTGCTGCCTAAGCTCTCGATGGGCGTCAACATCGTCGCGCTGGTGGCGGCGCTGTGGTTCACCTTCGGCGGCCTCGGCTACCGCGACCGCCCGCGGGTGCGCCTCGGTGCGACCCTGCTCGCCTCGGCCGCGGTGTTCTGGACCGAGCCGGTCATCCGCACCTTGTACCTCGGCCAGGTCAACCTGGTGCTGATGGCGCTCATCCTGTGGGATCTGTGCCAGCCGGACACCAGGAACAGCCGCTGGTGGAAGGGCGCGGGGGTCGGCATCGCCGCCGGCATCAAGCTCGTCCCGCTCGTCTTCATCCCGTACCTGTTTTTCGCGCGCAAGTTCCGGCAGGCCTTCATGGCATCCGGCGCTTTCGCGTTCACGGTGCTGCTCGGCTTCGTGCTGGAGCGGCACGACTCGGTCAAGTGGTGGTTCGGCGGCCTGTTCATGCAGGGCGGCCGGACCGGGTTCACCGGCTGGGAAGGCAACCAGTCGCTGCGCGGCCTCATCAGCCGGCTCGTCGGCAGCATCGCCGGCTCGCAGACCGAATGGATCGCCGTGGCGGTCGTGGTCGGGATCGCCGGCATCGCCTGCGCGGCGATCCTGGACCGCGCCGGGTACCAGGTGGCCGGCCTGCTCGGCGCGGCGCTCACCGGCCTGCTGCTCTCGCCGATCAGCTGGGACCACCACTGGGTCTGGACCGCGCCCGCGGTGGCCATGGCCGGGCACTACGCCGTCCGAGCCTGGCACTCGGCCCGGCTCCGCTCACTGGCCTGGTGGGCCCTGGCCGCCGCCATCCTCGCCGTATACGGAGCGTGGCCCGGCAGCCTGTTCCACGAGCCCACGGACCTGGGCGCGTTCTCGCTCGGCATCTTGTGGCTGCCCCCCAACACCAACCCGTCCACGTACTACCAGTACGGGGACAAGCCCTGGTTCGTCGAGTACCACTGGCACGGCCTGCAGCTGATTACCGGGAACGCGTTCATTCTCGGCGGCCTGGCCCTGTTCGTGGTGCTGGTGGTGACCACCGTGCGGGTGGCGCGGCAGACCCGGGCCGGAGTCTCCGGCCGGGCGGGCGGGACGGCGGCCCGCAGCGGGCCTGGGCAGGCCGCCGCCGATCCCGCCCCGGGTAACACCGGCCAGCCGTCCCGGGCGTTATGCTCCCCGCGGGAGCACCGACTGCCGAGAGCGAGGATGGTCTCATGCGCCGGACGACGCCGCCGTTCCGAGCCGATCACGTGGGCAGCCTGCTGCGGCCCGAGCGCCTGCTCCGGGCGCGTGAGCAGTTCGCGGCCGGGCAGCTGCCCGCCCAGGATCTGCGCGCCGTGGAGGACGACGCCATCGCCGAGGCCGTCCGGATGCAGGAAGACGTCGGCCTGCAGGCGGCGACGGACGGGGAGTTCCGCCGGGCGTCCTGGCACATGGACTTCATCTACTCCCTGGGCGGGATCTCCAAGGCCCCGGGCAATCTGGCCGTCCGGTTCCGGAACGAATCGGGTGCGATCGAGTGGACGCCCGCGGCCCTCAAGATCGCGAGCCGGGTGCACCTGGCGCAGACCATCTTCGAGGACTCCTTCACCTACCTGCAGTCACAGGTCAAGACGGCGATCCCGAAGCTGACCATCCCGTCGCCGAACATGGTGCACTACCGGGGCGGCCCGGCGTCGATCGACCCGAGCGTCTACCCGGACATCGAGGCGTTCTGGGCTGACCTGTCTGGCGCGTACGCCGAAGAGGTCCGGCGGCTGGGCGAGCTGGGCTGCCAGTACCTGCAGTTCGACGACACCAGCCTGGCCTACCTCAACGACCCGGCGCAGCGCGCGGAGATCGCCGAGCGGGGCGAGGACGCCGACCATCTCCACCTGCGCTACATCCGGCAGATCAACGACGCGCTGGCGGCCAAGCCGGACGGGATGGCCGTGACCACGCACCTGTGCCGGGGCAACTTCCGGTCGTCGTGGGCCGCTGAAGGGGGCTACGACTTCGTCGCCGAGGCCTTGTTCAGCGAGCTCAACGTGGACGGTTTCTTCCTGGAGTACGACGACGCGCGGTCCGGTGGCTTCGAGCCGCTGCGTTTCATCCCCAAGGGCAAGATGGTCGTGCTGGGCCTGGTCACCACCAAGCGCGGCCAACTGGAGGACCCCGGCCAGCTCAAGCGGCGCATCGACGAGGCGTCCCAGTACGTCCCGCTCGATCAGCTCTGCCTGTCCCCGCAGTGCGGGTTCTCCTCCACGGTCGAGGGCAACACGCTGACCTACGACGAAGAGGTCGCCAAGCTGCGGCTGATCGTGGACGTGGCCCGCGACGTGTGGGGCGACTGAACGTCGCGGTGCTCCGCGACGTCAGCGACCTGCTGGCCTGCCCGGTGTGCGGACGCGGCTTCACCCTCAGGCCGCCCGCGCTGCGCTGCGCCAACGGGCACAGCTTCGACATCGCCCGGCAGGGCTACGTCAACTTGCTGCCGGGCGGGGCCCGGCCAGGCACCGCCGACACGGCGGAGATGGTGGCGGCCCGGCAGGCTTTCCTGGCCGCCGGCCACTACACGCCGCTGGCGGGCGCGATCGCCGACCTGGCCGCGGCCACGGTCCCGGCCGGGCCGCGGCCCTGCGTCCTCGATGCCGGATCCGGTCCCGGCTATTACCTGGCCGCCGTCCTGGACCGGCTCGCCGGCCGCCCGTCTGGCCCGGCCGGCCCGCCCGCGGAGGCCGGCCCGGGGCCGGCCGGCCTGGCCATGGACATCTCCGCCCGGGCGCTGCGCCGGGCCGCGCGGGCCCATCCCGCGATCGGTGCGGTCGGCTGGGATACCTGGCGGCCATTCCCGGTGCGCGACGCCGTGATGTCCCTGGTTCTCGACGTCTTCGCGCCGCGCAACGCCGCGGAGTTCCGCCGGGTGCTGCGGGACGACGGCGCGCTGATCGTGGTCACGCCGGCCCCGGGGCACCTGGCCGAGCTGACCGGGCCGGCCGGCCTGCTGGCCGTCGACGAGCGCAAGGATGAGCGGTTGGCCGCCTCGCTGGGCGCCCACTTCACCCTGGCCCGCGACCAGGAGCTCAGCCTCGGGCTGCGGCTAACCCGGGCCGAGGCGGGGGCACTGGCCGGGATGGGGCCGTCCGCCCGGCACGCCGGGCCGGACGGCGGCGGCGGCCGCCTGGCCGCCCGCACCGAGCCGATCGCCGTGACCGCCGCCTTCCGGATCGCCTGCTACCGGCCCTCAGGGCCTCGTCCGCCCGGCCCATCCCGCGAGCCCCAGGCCCCGGTTCAGGAACGCGTTCCGGGCCGTATTTCCGGAATGCGCCGCGGGAACAGGGCCCGAAATGGTGTGACCACTTCTCGCCCCCGGCGACCGTGACACGGATTTCACCACCGCGGTACCGGGAGGTGGCCGTGACGCCAGGTAGGGTCACGGCGTGGACCAGATCGGCGGGAGGGATTCCAGCAGCGGGGACAGCCCCGTCCGCGCCAGCGTTTCCGCAGCTGATGACGGCGCTGCCCTGGACCGCGTGGTCACCATCCCGAACGCGCTCAGCGTGGCGCGGCTGGTCGGGGTGCCCGTGTTCCTCTGGCTCGTCCTCGGCCCGCACGCCGACGCCTGGGCCGTAGCCGTGCTGATCGCGTCCGCCGCCACGGACTGGCTCGACGGGAAGCTCGCCCGCGCGCTGCACCAGCAGAGCCGGCTCGGCGAGGCGCTCGACCCCGCCGCCGACCGGCTCTATATCGCCGCCACCCTCGTCGCCCTGGCCGTGCGCGGGATCATCCCGTGGTGGCTGTTCGCGCTGCTCGTGGTCCGCGAGCTCGTCGTGGCCGGTGCCCTGGGACTGCTTAAACGGCGGATGGGATTCGGCACACTGCAGGTTAGTTTTGCCGGAAAAACAGCTACGCTCTGCCTGCTATATGCATTTCCGCTGCTGCTGCTCGGGACGTACGCCGGGACCTGGGCCGAGATCGCTCGCATTATCGGCTGGGCGTTCGCGGTCTGGGGCACGGCGCTGTACTGGTGGGCGGCGGCGCTCTACCTCACCCAGACCCGGGCTCTGCTGACCGGGCGGCTCGCTCCCGGTCAGGCCCCCACCAGCTGAACACCGACGACAGGGCCACCGATTAACGTAGAAGGTATCCCGGAGGGAGCGGCGTAAGCGTTGAAGGCCGTCGTGATGGCGGGCGGAGAAGGGACGCGGCTGCGTCCGATGACCGCCAACCAGCCCAAGCCCCTGCTTCCTGTGGCCAACCGGCCGATCATGGAGCACGTCCTGCGGCTGCTGAAGCGGCACGGGTTCTCCGACACTGTCGTCACCGTCCAGTTCCTGGCCGCGCTGGTCCGCAACTACTTCGCGGACGGCGAGGACTTTGGCATGAACCTGCAGTACGCGACCGAGGAGATGCCGCTCGGCACCGCGGGCAGCGTGAAGAACGCCGAGGACGCCCTGCGTGACGAGCCGTTCGTGGTCATCTCCGGCGACGCCCTCACCGACATCGACCTGACCGCCATGGTCCGGTTCCACAAGGAGCAGGGCGCGCTGGTCACCGTCGGGCTGACCCGGGTGCCCGACCCGCTGGAGTTCGGCATCGTCATCGCCGACGAGGACGGCCGGATCCAGCGGTTCCTGGAGAAACCGACCTGGGGCCAGGTCTTCTCGGACACCGTGAACACCGGCATCTACGTGATGGAGCCGGAGGTGCTGGCCGAAGTGATGGCGGGGGAGTCGGTCGACTGGTCCGGCGACGTCTTCCCGAGCCTGCTCAAGCGCGGCGCGCCGCTGTTCGGGTACATCTCGGACGGGTACTGGGAAGACGTCGGCAACCTCGAGAGCTACCTCAAGGCGCAGGCCGATGTGCTGGCCCGGCGGGTCAACGCCGACATCGACGGGTTCGAGGTCTCACCTGGCGTGTGGGTCGCCGAGGGCGCCGAGGTCGACCCGGAGGCCGTGCTCACCGGCCCGCTGTGCATCGGGGACTACGCCAAGGTCGAAGCCGGGGCGCAGCTGCGCGAGTACACGGTGATCGGCAGCAACGTGGTCGTCAAGGAGGGCGCGTTCCTGCACCGGGCCGTCGTGCACAACAACGTGTACGTGGGCCAGGGCGCGACCCTGCGCGGCTGCGTGATCGGCAAGAACACCGACGTCATGCGGCTGGCCCGGATCGAGGAGTCCGCCGTCGTGGGGGACGAGTGCGTCATCGAGCCGGAGGCCTACCTGTCCGCCGGGGTCAAGGTGTACCCGTTCAAGACGATCGAGGCCGGCGCGGTCGTCAACAACAGCGTCATCTGGGAGTCCCGCGGCAGCCGCACCCTGTTCGGCCAGCGCGGTGTATCCGGCCTGATCAACGTCGAGGTGACCCCGGAACTGTGCGTCCGGCTGGCCAGCGCGTACGCCACCACGCTGAACAAGGGCTCGACCGTGACGACGTCCCGCGACGTGTCGCGGGCCGCGCGGACGTTCAAGCGCGCCGTCCAGGGCGCGCTTAACGCCAGCGCCATCAACGTCGTCGACCTGGAGGCGCAGCCGCTGCCGGTGGCCCGGTTCGAGACTGAGCGCAGCGACTACAGCGGCGGGATCGCGCTGCGGACCACGCCGGGTGACGTCCAGTCCATCGACATCCTCTTCCTCGACGAGCGCGGCGTGGAGCTGTCCCAGGCCGCCCAGCGCAAGCTGGAGCGGGTCTTCTCCCGGCAGGAGTACCGGCGGGCGTTCCCGGGCGAGATCGCCGACCTCACCTACCCGCCCCGCGTCATCGAGTGGTACACCCGCGAACTGCTGCGCTGCGTGGACATGTCCGCGGTCCGCGAGACCGGGATGAAGGTGGTCGCCGACTGCGCAGGCGGCACCACCTCGCTGGTCCTGCCCAGCCTGCTCGGCCGGATTGGCGTCGACGTGCTCACCATCAACAACCGGCTGGATGAGGTGTCACCGACCGAGACCATCGCCCAGCAGCGCGCGGGCCTGCAGCGCCTGTCGGAGGTGGTGTCCTCGTCCCGGGCCTCGTTCGGGGTCCGGTTCGACCCGGTCGGCGAGCGGATCCGGATTGTGGACGAGAAGGGCGAGGTGGTCAGCGACGACCGGGCCCTGCTCGTCGTGCTGGACCTGGTGGCCGCCGAGCGCAAGACCGGCCGGGTCGCGCTGCCGGTGACCACCACCCGCGTCGCAGAGCAGGTCTGCCGGTTCCACGGGGTCCAGGTGAACTGGACGCCCACCTCAATGGATGCGCTGACCGAGGCGGCGGCGGAAGACGACATGATCTTCGCCGCGGACGGGCGGGGCGGCTTCGTCGTGCCGGAGTTCACCCGGACTGTCGACGGGATCGCGACGTTCGCCCGGCTGATCGGCCTGGTCGCGCGGACCCGGCTCACGCTCAGCCAGATCGACGCCCGGATCCCGGACGCCCACCTGCTCAAGCGGTCCATGCCGACGCCCTGGGCGGCCAAGGGCAGCGTCATGCGGACCGTGGTAGAAGCCGCGGCCAGCCGCGAGCTGGACACCACCGACGGGGTGCGCGTGGTGGAGCCCGACGGGGGCTGGGCGCTCGTGCTGCCGGATCCGGCCGAGGCCGTGACCCATCTGTGGGCCGAGGGCACCGACGCCGACGCCGCGCAGCTGCTGCTGGACGAGTGGGCCACCGTCGTGGAGCAGGCCGGCCAATAGGTCAACGGGGCGGCCAGCGGATGGCTGGGGTGACCGCCGCGATTGGTCATCTGCTGGCACAAGCCGCGCTATGGTGGAGGACTGACTAGGTACGCCATGTCGAGAATTCGAACAGTCGTGAGACAATCAGCCACACTACGGGGCGAGAGCCGCCAAAAGGCTCGCAGTCCCGGTGGCGAGTCCCGGGCTGGCGTGTTCCGGCCGGGCGGCGGCATGGCGGAGGAGGAGCGGCGGTGTGGCGTAGACGTCGCGCCGGGGGTAGCGAGCGGTCCCCGGATGGGGCGCCCTCCGGTGGCAGTGGCGGGCAGCCCGTCAAGGGCTGGCGGCGGCTGCTCGCGTGGCGCATGGACCGGCACACCCCGGCCCCGGTAACGTGGTCACCCTCATCCCACGAACCCGCGTCGTATGCGCAGGGACCGGGCCCGGATGGGGCCCCCGCCGAGTGGGACTGGCCCGTGGAAGGGAGGCCTGGCGGAGCAATGGCCAGTGTCTACTGCACGCAGTGCGGTCGTCCGAATCCGGATGACGCACGCTTCTGCTCGAACTGCGGCACCTCCCTGATGCGGGGATCGGCCGAGCGCCCGGGGGAGACCACCTCGACGATCTCGCTGGCCCGCGCCGAGGCGCTCGATGCCGAACTGAACGATGAGCCGCTCGCCGATCCAGCCATGCTGGAGGCGCTGCCGGCCGACACGGCGCTGCTGGTGGTGCACCGCGGCCCCAACGCGGGCAGCCGGTTCCTGCTCGACAGCGAGCTGACCACGGCCGGGCGGCACCCCGACAGCGACATCTTCCTCGACGACGTGACGGTTTCCCGCCGCCATGCGGAGTTCTACCGGATGGGCACCCGGTTCAGTGTCCGGGACGTCGGCAGCCTGAACGGCACCTATGTCAACCGGGACCGGATCGAGGAGACGGAGCTGTTCAGCGGGGACGAGGTGCAGATCGGAAAGTTCCGGCTCATCTTCATGACGCACCCGCGCCTCCAGGGACAGCGGCGCGGCGGAGGCGCACAGGACTACGCATGAGCGAGCGGCTGGGGCGCGGCGCTGCCTGGACTGACGAGCGAGACAGGAGCGAGGAGGGGAGGCGGCGCAGTGAAGTGGGAATGGGGAGGCGGGCGGGGCCGGGGCCCCGGACGCGAGCGGGAAACTCGGCATGAGCTCATCGCGTGAGCCTGCCTCCTTCGGGATCGGCGAGGTTCTCGGTCGGCTGCGGGCTGAGTTCCCGGACATCAGCACCTCCAAGATCCGCTTCCTGGAGGCCGAGGGCCTGATCGAACCGGCCCGGTCGCGGTCGGGATACCGGCAGTTCGCCCTGGCCGACGTCGAGCGGCTCCGGTACATCCTGACCGCCCAGCGGGACGAGTACCTGCCGCTGCGGGTCATCAAGGAGCGCCTGGACGCTATTGACGCGTCCGCGCAGACCAGTGCCAGGCCCACTCTCGCCGCCTCGCTCGCCGGGGCGGCCGCGGCCGACGAGGCGTCCCGGCCCGGCACCGGCCGATACGGTTCCCCGCTGACCCGCGCCGAGCTGCTGGAGACGGCCGGGATCGACGGCGACAGCCTGGCCGAACTGGAAGACTACGGCCTGATCCGGCGGTCCGGGCGGCACTACGGAAGGGACGCGCTCGAGGTGGCGCGGGCCGCCGCGGCGCTGGCCAGGTTCGGCGTTGGCGCCCGGCATCTGCGCGGCGTGAAAGCCTCGGCCGACCGGGACGTCTCGCTGGTCGAACAGCTCGTTTCCCCGCAGTTGCGGCAGCGCGGGCCCGGAGTGCGGGCCTCCGCCGCACGTGACGCCTGGCAGATCGCGACGCTGACCCTCTGGCTACACGCCGCCCTGGTCGAATCCGCGCTGGATGAAGCGGGCCTGGCCGGAGCCGTGGCGGCCCCGTCGCCCCGCCCCGCCACCTCAGCCGAAGACGCCCAGGGTGGGTTGCGCTCCGCCTCAGGACACCGTGCCGATGAGGCGGGGGGTGGGTTGCGCTCCGCCTCAGGACACCGTGCCGATGAGGCGGGGGGTGGGTTGCGCTCCGCCTCAGGACACCGTGCCGATGAGGCGGGGGGTGGGTTGCGCTCCGCGTCGGGCCGATAGCGGGTGTACCTTGACAAAGGGAGTGGCCGGCCAGCGATGGTGTGCCAATCGCACGTGGGATGGAGCTGTAGTGCGGCAGATGGAGGTCGTCGGCGTCCGGGTCGAGATGCCGTCGAACAGCCCTATCGTCTTGCTCAAGGAGACGCAGGGTGACCGGTACTTGCCCATCTGGATCGGCGCCGTCGAGGCGACGGCCATCGCGTTCGCCCAGCAAGGCATGGTTTCGCCACGGCCGCTGACGCACGATCTTTTCCGTGACGTACTCGATGTGCTGAACGTCCAGCTGCGCACGGTCAACATCACCGCACTGCGGGACGGGATCTTCTACGCCGACCTGGTGTTCTCGAACGGCGCGGAGGTCAGCGCCCGGCCTTCGGACTCCATCGCGCTGGCGCTGCGCACCGGTGCCTCGATCTTCGCTGCCGAGGAGATTCTGGACGAGGCCGGGGTGGCTATCCCAGACGAGCAGGAGGACGAGGTCGAGAAGTTCCGGGAGTTTCTGGACACCATCTCGCCCGAGGATTTCGGCCGTGCTACCTGAATGGTTACTGTACGTTTACCTGAATGGTTACTGTACGTTAACGCAAACTCGCTGCGGGACACCGTTTAGCCCAGGTGGCAAGGCTAAGGTAGACAGCAGTGATGGGTGTGCTCGGGCCCGTATGCCTGACTTAAACGGAATGTCGCGACGCGCCGTACGGGATCGTTGACGCCATGAGCCGGTCGGCTTACGGTTCGAAGCGAGTACCCGGGGAGGTCAGCTCGCGATGGAGGTGGGCGTGGCGGGAA
>Ga0302232_10000313_pt1 | contig 37769 bp, 30 predicted proteins | sample II_Palsa_N2_3_FD_193575 | JGI IMG/M metagenome (GOLD analysis project Ga0302232, IMG submission 193575) | Peat permafrost microbial communities from Stordalen Mire near Abisko, Sweden - II_Palsa_N2_3 | ecosystem: Environmental > Terrestrial > Soil > Palsa > Peat permafrost | place: Sweden...
CCCACCCAGCACCCTCACTAAGCCGACGAACCATGCCGACCTCCCACAAAAAAGTCGTTGTCCTCGACCGCGACGGCGTGATCAACGTCGATTCCGAGGCGTTCATCAAGTCGCCGGACGAGTGGGTCGCGCTGCCCGGCAGTCTCGAAGCGATTGCCCGGCTGAATCAGGCCGGCTATCGCGTCGCGATCGCGACGAACCAATCGGGCATCGGGCGGGGGCTGTTCGACATGAACGCGCTCAACGCGATGCATCTGAAGATGCACCGGATGGTCGCGGCAGTCGGCGGACGCATCGACGCAGTGTTCTTCTGCCCGCACACAGCAGAGGATCACTGCGAGTGCCGCAAGCCGAAGCCCGGCATGCTGAAGATGATCGCCGAACGCTTCGAAGCGGATCCGGACGCGACGCCGACGGTGGGCGACTCGCTGCGTGACCTGCAAGCGGGCGCCGCGCTCGGTTTTCCGACGCATCTGGTGCTGACCGGCAAAGGCCAGAAGACGCTCGACGCGGGCGGTTTGCCTGAAGGCACGAAGGTCCACGATGACTTGCGCGCTTTCGCGCTCGACTTTCTCTCCACAGAACAAGATTGACGCGATCCGCGCGTCCTTAACACTGACCTCCCCCTCCGATGCGCTTTCTCCGTTCGCTGTTGCTGCTGATCTACCTGGTGGTCTACACGATCCCCTACGCGACCGCTTGCTTCCTCGCTTTCCCGTTCATGCGCGCCGAGCGTCGTTACTGGATGGCGGCCGGCTGGTGCCGCTCAACGGTCGCCGTCGTGCGTTGGCTCAACGGCATCGACTACCGTATCGAAGGCTTCGAGAATCTGCCTGACGGGCCGGCCGTGCTGCTGTCGAAGCATCAGTCGGCATGGGAAACGCTGGCATTTCCGGCACTGATGCCGCGCCCGTTGTGCTACGTCTTCAAGCGCGAACTGCTGTACGTGCCGTTTTTCGGCTGGGCGCTCGGCTTGCTGAAGATGGTCCAGATCAACCGCAAGGACGGCAAGTACGCGTTCGAGTCGGTCATCAAGCAAGGCAAGGCGCGCATGGCCGAAGGCGCCTGGGTCATCATGTTTCCGGAAGGCACCCGCACGCCAACGGGGAAGCAGGGCAAATACAAAACCGGTGGTGCGCGTTTCGCGGTAGGGACCGGTGCGCCGGTCGTGCCGATCGCACACAACGCGGGACGCGTGTGGCCGCGCAACTCGTTTCTCAAATATGCGGGTATAGTCACAGTGTCGATCGGCAAGCCGATCGAGACGAAGGGGCTCACGCCCGATGAAGTGAACACGCGCGTCGAGACGTGGATCGAAGCGGAGATGCGTCGCATTGATCCTGCCGCGTATCGTGCTGCGGATAGCACACCCGCCGCCGCCCGTATCTGACGCGCCCGCGCCCTTGATGGCGTATTTGCGCCGGCGCGTATTGCGCGAAACCTGAACCGATGCAGAAGTCTCCCACGCCGCAGCCCGCTGCGGCGCTCGATAGCCGGCAACTCGATCTGCCGCTCTTCGCTGAGCCGGCACTCCCGCCGTCCACGCCGCCTTCATCGCAGAAGCCGGACGCGCCACGCGCGCCCGACGGCTCGAAATCGCGCAGCCTGACGCTCGGCGCGCAGACCCTTCACTACCAGCTCAAACGGTCGTCGCGCCGCTCGATCGGCTTTGCGATCGACAGCAGCGGCCTGATGATCACTGCACCACGTTGGGTCACGCTGGCCGACATCGAAACCGCGATCAGCGAAAAGCAGCGCTGGATTTTCACGAAGCTGATCGAATGGCAAACGCGTGTCGAGCAACGCGCGCTGCCGCGCGTCGACTGGAAGGACGGCGCCGAGGTGCCGTATCTTGGTCAGCCGGTGCGCGTCACGCTGGGTGCGCCGCAAGGCACGCTCGCGTTCAATGCCGCGCAAGCCGCGCTCGCGTTACCGCTGCCTCTGCAAGCCGATCCTCAGCAGATCAAGGATCGCGTGCAGGGCTGGCTGCAAGGCGAAGCCAAGCGGCTGTTCGGCGAGCGACTTGCGATCTACGCTGAGAAGCTGGGCGTAAGTTATCGAGCCTATGCGCTGTCGTCAGCGGCAACGCGTTGGGGCAGTTGTTCGAGCGACGGCAAGATCCGCCTCAACTGGCGGCTGATTCATTTCCCGCTGTCGATCATCGATTACGTCGTCGCGCACGAGCTTGCGCATTTGCGCGAGATGAATCACAGCCCGCGCTTCTGGGAGACAGTCGAATCGATCTTTCCGGAATTCCGCGAAGCACGGCAGACGCTCAAGCATCATCCGCCTGAGCTGTTGCCTACGCTGTGAGGCTGAAGTGGCCTATGAAGAAAGCGTCTTGCGAAAAGACGCTTTTTTTGTCGCAGTTTTGGCTTTAGAGGAGCGGCCGCCGTTGCCGCGGCCGCCATCGCGGCACTCACCTCACCTAGCCTCGGGCTAGCGATGCGCTGATCATTCCGCGCAGAACGTTTCCTGCAGATGCCGCCACTGCACCTTGCCGTGCGCGTCGATTTCCAGCACCGCCGTGGAGCGCCGCAAATTGTGGCTATGCTCGCCGTCCGACTGCCGCTCGTGGTACGTTACAACCGCCCCGCCCGCGTATTCGGTGACGATCGTACTGTCGGTAATCTGGATTTTGAAGTTTGGCCGCTGTGCACCATGCTGAGCGAAGATGTCCCGCAGGGTCGGCCAGTCCAGCGTCCCGCCGTTCGGCAGAACCATCGAAAATTGTGGCGAAAAGTGCGCCATCAGATGGTCAAGTGCACCGGCTTGCGCCACGCCGCTGTACCACGCCTCTACCTCGGCGTTGACAGCCTGGATTTCGTCGAAGTAGAGATTCGTGTCACTCATGGTTCACGTCCGTGGTTGCCGCCAGCCAGCGCCATCCCGCGCCGCGCTGTTTCAGCCACGCTCAAGCAATGTCCAACAGTGCTGATGCAGCGCAGCGCGCGGTGCGCGGGAAAACTGCGCTGCACTGCGCGCACCGTACCGAAGCCCGGCCCGCCGCTCTCGCGCAGGTTATTTCTTCTTCTGAATGAATTCGATCTTGTAGCCGTCCGGATCGGTCACAAACGCGATCACCGTGGTGCCGTGTTTCATCGGGCCGGCCTCGCGCACGACAGTGCCGCCTTGCGCCTTGATCTTGTCGCAGGCCGCGTAAGCATCTTCGACCTCGACGGCCAGGTGGCCAAAACCGGCGCCCAGATCATACGATTCGGTGTCCCAGTTGTGCGTCAGTTCGATGACGGTGCCGTCGCTTTCATCCTCATAGCCGACGAAGGCCAGCGTGAACTTGCCCTCCGGATAGTCGTGGCGGCGCAGCAATTTCATGCCGAGCAGTTCAGTATAGAACTTGATCGAACGGTCCAGGTTGCCCACCCGGAGCATGGTGTGTAGAAGGCGCATCGTGTACTCCCCGTTGCTTGATGTCGAGGACGTAAATGTACCCGGAATCGCGTCAGGCTGCTGATAACCCGGCAGGGGCCGACAGGACCACGCAGCCCCGTCAGGCGCCCGCGCAACCGATGACGTCACCCTCGCGGCCTGGCCTCGTCGCGTAAGGCGCGCCGCAGGATCTTGCCGACATTCGTCTTTGGCAACTCGGTGCGGAATTCAATGATCTTGGGCCGCTTGTAACCGGTGAGCTGCTCCTTGCAGAAATTGAAAATGTCCGTTTCAGTCAGCGCCGGATCGCGCTTCACGACGAACAGTTTGACCACCTCGCCCGCCTGTTCGTCCGGCACGCCTACCGCGACAACTTCGAACACACCCGGATGCTTCGCCACCACGTCCTCGATCTCGTTCGGGTAGACGTTGAAGCCCGACACCAGAATCATGTCCTTCTTGCGATCGACGATTCGCACGAGGCCGGCTTCGTCCATCAGTCCGATGTCGCCCGTTTTGAAGAAGCCATCCGCGGTCATCGCGCGAGCGGTTTCGTCGGGACGGTTCCAGTAGCCGGCCATCACCTGCGGACCGCGAATGCAGATCTCGCCCGGCTGGCCGAGCGGCAACTCGTTGCCGGCGTCATCGCGGATCGACACTTCCGTGGACGGCAACGGCAGACCGACGGTGCCGCTGAACGACGTTACGGTCAGCACGTTGGTGGTCGCGCATGGCGAGGTCTCGGACAACCCATACCCTTCGACAATCGGTACACCGGTCACCGCTTGCCAGCGTTGCGCGACAGCTTGCTGCATCGCCATGCCACCGCCCGTGCTCTGCACCAGCTTCGAGAAATCGAGTGTCGCGAAGGCCGGGTCGTTGAGCAGCGCGTTATACATCGTGTTCACGCCTGGAAACGAATTGATCGCATAGCCGCGTAGTGTTTCGATCATGCCGGAGATGTCGCGCGGGTTCGGAATCAGAATACCGATACCGCCGCAGCGCATCGTGAGCAACGCACAGATGGTCAGCCCGAAGATGTGATAAAGCGGCAACGCGACGACCGTGATGTACTGGCCGATATCGGTGCGGTCGCGATAGACCGGTTCCCGCCACAACTCGGATTGCACGATATTCGCCACCAGATTGCGATGCAGCAGCGTCGCGCCCTTCGAGACGCCGGTCGTACCGCCTGTGTATTGCAGGACGGCCACTTCGTCTGTGGAGATCTGCACCGGTATGAATCCGGACTCGGCACCGCGGGCGATGGCATCGCCCAAACTCACGTGCGAGTGCGGCACGGTCTCATCCGAAATCGGGTCGCCAGCGAGCAATAGCGCCGCACCCATCATCTCGCCAACCGACGTCACCACCACATGCCGCACTTCAGTGCGCGCCTGCACGGCCTGCAGCGTAGCAGCGAACGTGTCGAGTATGACGATCGCCTCCGCGCCGCTATCGTTCAACTGATGCTCGAGCTCACGCGGCGTATAAAGCGGATTCACATTCACCACGATATAACCCGCCCGCAGAATCGCCGCCATCGCGACCGGATACTGCAACAGGTTCGGCAGCATCACCGCAATTCGCGCGCCGCGCGCGAGACCTTGCGCCTGAAACCAGGCAGCGAGGTGGCGGGATTTTTCGTCCAGCTCCGCGTAGGTCAGCTTACGCCCCATGCAGATAAAGGCACAGGCCGCCGCGTGCTCGCGAAAGCTGCGCTCGAGCAGATCCGCAACGGAGCCAAATTGTGTCGTGTCGATCTCCGCCGGTACGCCGGGCGGATAAGATTTCAGCCAGATCTTTTCCATCTCTTCAATCCCTCCTTGTGCAGATTCGCGAGCCCTAGCGGCTAGCGAGCGCCGGCATGCGCCGCGCGGGTCGGTCGAAGCTGTCGAAGAATGCGCGCAGTTGCTCAGACGTGCCGCGCTCCAGCGCTACCGCGCCGCTCTCGATGCTTGCCGGCAGTTGTCCCGCGATATCGCGCAGCAGTCCATACAAGGTCGCCGTATTGAGCGCGAGCTGCAGATCCACAGCCGCAGGCGCGCGCTCATGAATCTGCAATACGCCGCGGCGCAGTTCGAGCGCGTAGGCTTCGTCGCGATCTGTGATACGGAATACTAATGTTGCATGCAGATCGGCACAACGACCCGGATCGATGCATACACTGAAGCGCTGGAACACGTTGCGCAACGGTTGGGCGCGCAACACGTCGGTGGACGCCAGGCTCGCGCTGCCGGCGAACGGCAGATCCTCGTAGGCACGCTCGAGTTCACGCGCCGCGCTCAGGTACCAGTTGCGCCAGTTGGTGTTCTCAGTACGATAGCCCAGTTCGCGCAGCGCTTCGGCCTTGATGCTGCGGGCATCAGCATCGTCGATGTCGAGCCGCACCAGCAGCGTCGCCAGTTCAGCGGCCCAGCGCCAGTCGCTATCGCCGAGCGCGACCCGTGCCGCGGCGCGCACGGTGTCCGTGCCGCCCATCATGTCGACCGTGCGGCGCGCACGCTCACCGCGCGGCAGTGGGTCCAGCGACGCCGGATCGCCGTCGAACCAGCCGAGTTGCCCCGAATACACCTGGCGCACCGAGTGCTTGACCGTGCCGTAGTATTCGCCGAGCCACGCATGCTGCGCGAGATGCGGGGGCAAGGCAGGGATCGCTTCCGCGAGTTCGTCCGGTGTCATGCCGAAGTTCATGTGGCGAATGGTCTGGTCGTGGATGAACTGGATGGCATCGCGATACACCGTCAGCACATCCGCGACGGCCGCCGCGCCCGACACCGGCCGGCCATGCGCCGGCACCATGTGTGCAGCGGCGAAGCCCCGCATCATGTCGATTGTCTGGTACCAACGCACCGGATCGCGATAGCGCGTGCCTCGCAGCGTATGCACATTCGCGAAGCACTCGCCCTGGATCACTTCCGCTGACAACAACACACCGAGATCGGGCAGCCACATCACAATCTCGTCGTCCGCTTCGGACGGCGCATAGCGGAACTGGAAGCGCACGCCGGCCAGCACGATATCGAGCGCGTCGTCGAATACACGGGTAGGCGCGAAAAAGCTCGCCGGCTCGGCGACCAGCACCGGCCCGATCCCCGCGTTAACCTTGCCGGTCGCGCCAGCAGGCAAGAGCGTGCCGAAGCTGTAGGCCGAACGGGTGGCGAGAATCGGCGCGACCAGATTCGCGTTGTTGATCACCGTGTCCATCAGCGTGCGGTGGGCGATGATCTCGACCTGCCCCGCTTCGAGCGCGGCTTCGTCGACTAATGCGCGCACGCCGCCGGTGTGATCCCTGTGGTTATGTGTGTAGACAACCGCTTTCACCGGCAACCCGGCATGACGTGGATCGATCGCGCAAAAGTCTTCGTAGATACGCTTTGCCGCCGATACCGCCTCGGTCGCGTCGACGACCACGAAGATGATGTTCGCAATCGCATAACCCACTGCGCAATACACCCGCTCGGCCACACGGTAAATGCGCTGCGCCATCCGCCGCGAATGTTCCGTCAGGCGCGGCGGCACGGTCGGCGCAGCAACGGCGAAGGCGAGATTGACGCCGGCATCGAACGCTACGTCCAGCGGATCGCCGACATGCGGCGCGTCAAAAGCAGGTTTGCGAAGAGTCGCAGGGCAACAACGGGTCATGCAGTGTCTCCTCCAGGAAAGCTGGCCAAGTCTCAGGCTGCCAGCCTTCTAAATCGGAAACGGAATTCTTATTCCGTTTTTGGTTTGAAAAAATCAGCCGTCGAGCAGACCGAGGCAACGACGAAACGCTGTCTGCAGCCATGGACGCAGGCGGCGGCTCGACAGCGCCAGCGGCCCCGGATCGTTCAGGATGCTGTTCACCAGCAGGCCGTTGATCAGCTGTACCGACGCGCGCACTTCGAAGTCGAGCGCCGCTGCTTGCGAAGCCGGCGCGCCGCGCGCCGCCAGCAGTGCGTCGACGAGGCGCGGCACAAGCAGCGTCAGCACTTCGCGATTGGCTTCCTTGGCCACATCCCAGCTCGGCTTGAGCTGCGAGGACCGCAGCAACGAGGCGTGGTAAAGCCCGCGATTGCGCCGGAACACGAGCACGTAAAAGGCTACTACCGCATCGGCGAGCGCACCTGCATCGTTGGAACGCCATACCGGGTCGCGCTCGAGAATTTCGCGCACGTAGTCGAGACCTTCGGCCATCACCCGGTCCTGGACTACTTCGAAGAACGCATCTTTGTTATCGAAACGGCGGTAGAACGCGCCAATCGAGGTGCCTGCACGTTCGACAATATCGTTGATGGACAGATCGTCGAGATTGCCGCTCGCCTCGATCAACTCGCGTCCGGCTTGCAGCATCTTCGCGAGGCCGATTTGACTGCGCGTCTGGCGCGGCGCTGCGATGGCGGAAGAGGATTCGCGCTTGCGAAGAGGCGTGCTTGTCATGCGGCTTTCAACATCGTGTCAAGGCAAAAGGTGCGGAATTCGCGGATGCCGGATGGGGAAACGCAATGCAACGCGGGAATAATGCGAAGCAAAGACAAAACCGGCTGGCCCGAAAAACGGAATCCGGATTCCGAATCCTCATGGATCAGTCCGGCTTTGTCAACCGCACTCAGGGTAAATCCTGTGCCGGCGAGTCCGCATACAACCAGTGCTGCGCGGCCTGGTTGGCCTCGTCCATGATCTGCTCAGTCAGCGCCAGCGCCGAACTGGCCGCGGGCGAAGGGGTGCGCTCCGCCAGGTACACGAGCGCAAATTCGAGGCTCAACCTCGGCGGATTGGTCAGCGCAATGCGTGCCAGCCGCCGCGTCTCGAGATCGCGCCGCATCGACGAGCCGGTGGCGAACAAGACCGCGTCCGTCTGCGCCACGACGTCTTTCAACACCGCGACATCGTTGCACTCGACCTGCAAAGGGATCTGTTCGTGAGCCCGGTATTTCAGCAGCCGACGCAGCGCATCCTTCATAAACGCCGGCAACGTCACCGACACCAGCGGAAACTCGCGTAACGCGGCGAGCGGGACGGGCCCACGCGTCAGCAGCGGATGTCCAGGTCGCGCAAACCAGGCGCCATCATGACGCGGCAAGCGCCGCATCGTGACATCCGGCGTCACGGGCGGTACCCGGCGGTCCGTCACCAGAAAGTCGATCTGCTCCGCGTGCAGTTTGCCGATCAACGCGTCCCCTTCGCCCAGTTCGATCAAGACCTTGATCTTCGGAAAGCGCCGCGAAAATTCCACCAACAGATCGGGCAGCAACACGACGGCCGTGTAGGGACCGAGTCCGATGCGCACCTCGCCGAGTTCGTGGGCCTTGAGTAGTTCGACGTCGCGAAACAGACAGCGTGTTTCGAACAGCACGCGGCGCGCCCGCTCGACCAGCAGCCGCCCCGCCGCCGTCATGGCAACGCCGCGCGCGGCCCGGTCGAACAGCTTCATGCCCAGTTCTTCTTCGAGCGCCTGGATGCTGCGGCTCAGCGCCGGCTGACTCAGATGGACGCGCTCAGCTGCACGCGCGAAGCTGCCCTCTTCAGCGAGAGCAATCAGGTGGGTGAGACGGCGTGAATTGATCTCATGCATGTTTTGCAAGATTCCGATAACCAGATTGCACTTGAATAATTCCCTTATACCACCCAAAATGGGCGAATACTCCGCCAACGCTTGTGGCCAGGACAAGCTGGGGCATCCGGAAGGCTGCACGACCGCAAAGGTCGCACAAAACATATTCAGGAGACAGGGTTTGCTCACCTCGCCACCCCCCGCATCGCACGCCCGCGGCGTGTCGTCATACCGAACTCCCTCAGGAGTATTGAATGCTTGAGGCAGAAGGTTCCAGGCTTGCTGCAGCGCCCGCGGCATCCCCCGCCTCGACCGTGCCACTCGAGCGCTCGCGGTCGCGCCGCTGGGTTATCGTCGCCTCGCTGTTCCTGTTCATGCTGATCAACTTCGCCGACAAGGCCGTGCTCGGTCTCGTGGCGATCCCGATGATGCACGACATGCAACTGACGCATGCCCAGTTCGGCCTCGTCGGAAGCGCGTTCTTTGTACTGTTTTCGCTGTCGGGCATCGCGGTGGGCCTGATTGCCGACCGTGTCAGCATGAAATGGCTGCTGGCTGCGCTTGCGCTCACGTGGACCTGTGCCCAGTTGCCGCTCGCGTGGCCGAGTAGTTTCGCAGTCCTGCTGCTCTGCCGCATCCTGCTCGGCGCAGGCGAAGGACCGGCATCGCCGCTCGCACTGCACGTGGTCTACACATGGTTCGACGATCACGAGCGTAATCTGCCCACCACGATTGTTCAGCAAGGTGCAACAGCGGGGGTGATCATTGCAGGACCGCTGCTCACCTACATCTCGCAACGCTGGCACTGGCACGCTACCTTCCTGACACTCGGCATGGTTGGCGCCGCGTGGACCGTGCTGTGGCTGTGCGTCGGCAAAACCGGCCATCGCTCGCGCAGCGTGCCCTCCCTCGCCGCCGCAGTGACTCGGCAACCGCGGCTGCGTTATCGGACGGTGGTCGGCGTGATGCTGCAATGCTTCGTCGGCTATGCGGTGATCGCCGTCGGCTTCACCTGGGTACCGGCGTATTTCCAGCTCGGGCTCGGCTTTCCCGCTGTTCAGGCCGGCTGGTTGTTCGCGGCGCAGGTGGCCATGCAGATTCCGTTAGGCATCGCGCTGGCAGTGTTCTCGCATCGCCTGCTCAAGCGCGGCGTGCCGTCGCGGCGCGCGCGCGGCACGCTCATCAGCGCCGCCTGCGTGGTGAGCGGGATAGCATACTGCGGGCCGTTTCTCGGTATGCCGCCGCTCGTCAAGGTCGCGCTAATGGGACTGGCCAGCGCACTCGCAATCCAGACCTTCACCTTTGGTCCGATGCTAGTGGCGGAAGTCGCGCCTGTGGGTCAGCGCGGTGCGCTGCTCGCGCTCACCAATGCGATCTTCACTACGGCGGGCCTGATCGGACCGTTCGCAATGGGCAAGCTGCTCGGCGCAACCGGCGACGGCCACGGCTACGAAATTGGCTTCGCGGTCACCGGCGCATTGTTGCTGGCGGTGGGCGTTGCAGGCTTCTCGTTACTAGATCCGCAACGCTCACGGGCCAGGCTCCATACACTGCAATAGTGTGCTCGATTGTTACGAAAATGGCTGCGTTAGCGGGTAAATTAGCGCATCGCTCAGGTCTACCCGCTCGCACAAAGACACACTCACTGCACGCCCACCCTCTCACAGCGGGTTCTGACGCATTTGAAGATTGCGTCCCCGTCGTACGTTGCCTATTCTGATTCTCACCACGCGCGGTATCCGCTTCAACCAACACCCGAAGAGGTGAATCTGCAAGTCAGCGAACCCCATGGGCAGTGATGTCGTCCGCCCTTTACGGAGGAACGTATGCGCCGAGCATGCTCGCCCTGGATACCGAGCCGCCTCTTCGAAGCCACCTCGTCCGCACTGGGTCTTCTGATCCTGCTGCGCGTGTTACCGGCGCTGGCCGGCTGCGACAATGCCACGCCTGCGAGCGGGCAAACCGTCACGTGCAGCAGCACAATCCCACCCAATCCTTCGGGTACGCCGGTGGCGGCGACAGCAGGCAGTACTAACGTTTCAGTCAACGTACTGCTGGGGGCCGAACTCGACGTCAGCGGCGACAATGGCATTCTCGTGTACGACCGCAGCACGGTCACCAACATGGGCAGCATCACGGTAAGCAGGGACACCTTCGACGGCATCTCGGCTCAAGGAACCGGTGCAGGCCAGAACATATTGATAAACCGCGGAACGATCGTGACGAGCGGCAGCGAATCCGAAGGCATGTTCAATAGCGGCGCGGCCGTGACGATGCTCAACGACACTAGCGGGGTGATCCAGACGAGCGGTACCGATTCCGTCGCGATGCACGACTTCGCGAGCCCCGGCGGCGGCACCCTGACCAACAAGGGTCAGCTTTCGACGAGCGGCGACGGCTCCGCAGGCATGGCCGCGGAGACGGTCAACGACACGCTCGTCAACAGCGGCACCATCACGACGACAGGGGCCGGCTCGCCTGGCATGTCAGCGAACGGCAACGAGGTGGGCGGAGCCGGCAACAATGTCATCACAAACAACGGCACCATCAACGTTTCGGGGATGGGTTCGCATGGCATCGTCTCGAACGATCCGTCACCGGGCGCGATCACCAATATCGGCTCGATCACCGCAAGCGGCCCGGGGGGCCTGGGCGCATACGTGTCGGGCAGCGTGACACTCGTCAATGCGGCGGGCGCAAGCATCGTGAGCAAACAGTCGAATGGCATTGATGCGAACGGCGGCGGCACCTTCACCAATGCCGGGACAATCTCGGGTCAGGACATCGCGATTTCCATTTCTAACGGTGCCGCGACCATCGACAATAGCGGCACGCTCGAATCCGCTACCACGGAGGTCATCGCCTCATTCGGTCCTTACAACATCACCATCAACAATACCGGCACGATTGCGGGCAGCAACGGCCGCGCCATCTACACTGACACCGGCAACGACACGCTCAACTGGAGCGCCGGAACGATCATTGGCTTTATCCGGCTCGGCACGGGTCACGATACCGCTACGCTGACCGGCCTGACTGACGCCAATCTCGCCGGTGTGCCGCTGTTCGCAGGCGGCAACGTCTCCAGTGTCCTCAACTTCAATAACACGCAGGCAAGTGGCCTCAGCCGCTTCACGAACTGGTCGCTCATCAACGCGACGAACGGCAGCCAGATCACCCTCGACAACAACGGTCTGACGCTCGGCAATAGCGGCACCTTGACGGGCACGCTGTCGCTCGATTCGACCAGCACGCTGTTCGCCGGCGGCCTGGGTGACCCCGCGATCACCCCTGCAGTGAGCGGGCAGCTTGTCACCGTCAACAACGCGGGCACGATTGACCTCACCAACGGCGGCACCAGCACGACCGATGCACTGGTGGTGAACGGCAACTATGTGGGCCTCAACGGCAAACTGCTGCTGCAAAGCGTGCTGAACGGCGACGGCTCGCCGAGCGACAAGCTCGTGATCGTGCAAGGGATCGGCTCGGGAAACACAACGCTTGGCATTACTAACGTCGGCGGGGTAGGCGGTGCAACAGTCACGAACGGCATCATGGTCGTGCAGGCGACCGGCGGCGCGACGACGACAACAGGCGCGTTCACGATTCCGAAGCCGCTGGTTGCAGGCGCCTACACGTACTACCTGTTCAAAGGCGGCGTGACTGCCGGGACGGCTGACAACTGGTATTTGCGCTCGAGTCTGCCTGCGGCGCCTGCTCCCACGCCTGCACCGACACCTACAACCACGCCCGCACCCGCACAAACGGGCCCCATAGCGGCCGCCGGCACCCCTCCCTTACCCGCCCCGCCGCCAGCGGGCTCCGCGCCCACGCCGCTCTACCGGATGGAGGTGCCGGTCTACGCGGAAGTCCCCGAACTCGCGCGCGCACTCGGGCTCGAGCAGATCGGCACCTTCCACGACCGCGAGGGCGCGCAGTCCCTGTTGAGCGAGACCGGCGCCCTACCGGCCTCGTGGACACGCATATGGGGCGAACATGCCACGCTGAGCAATGGCGGCGCAGTCAATCCGGAGTTCAGCGGCACGATGGGGGGCATAGAAGTCGGCCAGGACCTCTACGCCGATTCGACGCCGGGCGGTCAGCGCAACCACTACGGGTTCATCCTCGGCTTTGCCCGTGCCCAGGGCGACGTGAGCGGCTTCGCCCTTGGCTTTCCGAACCTCGCCGCGGGACACCTGTCGATCAACGCCTACAACGCAGGCGGCTACTGGACCCACGTCGGCCCCGGCGGCTGGTACACCGACGCCGTTCTGATGGGCAGCTCGCTCACCATCAGCCCGATGTCCTACGAGAACATCGACGCCTCCACGCATGGCTACGCCGAAGCCGCGTCGTTCGAAGCCGGCTTGCCCATTCCGCTGCCGGCTAATCTGCGCATCGAGCCGCAAGCACAACTGATCTGGCAGCACACGTCGATCAACGACCTCGACGATGGCGTCTCGAGCGTATCGTTTCATTCCGCGAACGGTCTGATAGGCCGCCTCGGCCTACGGCTGGAAGGGAAGTTTGAAGGCGCGGGCGCAGTCTGGGAACCCTACCTGCGCGCCAATCTGTGGCGCTATTTCAACGGCACCGACGAGGTGACCTTCGCGGGCTCCACCGTCATTCCGACCAGCGTCCCTGCGACGGCCGCCGAGTTCGGCCTCGGCATCGCTGCACGTTTGAGCGTGCACGGCAGCGTGTATGCGGCAGCTAGTTACACGACCAACGTGAACGGCGCGCATCGCAGCGTCGTCGGGGGTAACGCCGGTGTGCGCTGGAGCTGGTGATCACCTATGCGCTGATGGGGACATCGAACCCATCGTGTGCCGGGTTTGTTATCGTACGGCGGAGGCAGACCGAAACCCTCCGCGCTGACCGCCTCAAACGTCGTCCAGATCGAGGCGATAATTGAAACAATAACTAAAGCGGCAATCAAAGCGATAACCAAGCGAAACCCGAGACAATGAGCACCAGCGTCCTGCCTGCCCGCCGCGCCCCCGACGGCTTCGCCATCCTGACGATGATCGCGCTATGCGCAATCTGGGGCCTTCAGCAGGTCGCGATCAAGAGCACCAACATCTTTCTTCCGCCAATCTTCCAGGCCGGACTGCGCTCGGCCATCGCGACGCTGTTGGTGTGGGGCTGGGCGCGTGCCCGTGGCACACCGCTGTTTCGCGACGACGGGACGCTCGGCGCCGGACTGCTCGCGGGCGTCCTGTTCGCCAGCGAATTTGTTTGCATTTTTCTGGGCCTGACGCTGACCAGCGCGTCGCGCATGGCGGTGTTTCTCTACACCGCTCCGTGCTTTACGGCGCTCGGTCTGCACTGGTTCGTCGATGGCGAGCGGATGCGGCGCATTCAGTGGGCCGGCATCATCGTCGCCTTCGCGGGCATAGCGCTCGCGTTTGCCGACGGCTTCACGCAGGCACATGGCGCCAATCAGGGCTCGATCCTCTCGGGCTTGACCGGTGACGCACTCGGCGTCTTGGGGGGGATTACGTGGGCTGCGACGACGGTCGTGGTACGCGCCTCGCGACTCGCCCAGTCGAGCGCCAGCAAGACGCTGTTCTACCAGTTGGCGGTGTCGGCCGTGGTATTGCTCGCCCTTGCCGTTGGGCTGGGTCAGGTCAAAGTGGCCGTCCTTACGCCGATCGCGTTGGTCAGTCTTGCCTACCAGGCCGTGGTCGTCGCGTTCGTCAGCTATCTGATCTGGTTCTGGCTGCTGACGCGTTACATTGCGTCGCGCCTGTCAGTGTTCTCGTTTCTGACGCCGCTCTTCGGCGTCACCTTCGGTGTGCTGCTGCTCGGCGAATCGTTCAGCGGGCGATTTCTGCTCGCCGCGCTGCTGGTGCTCGCCGGGATTGCACTCGTCAACGCGCCGGCGCGACGCCGCGTGGCATAACGTTCGGCCGCGCTCAGACGCTCAGACGCTCAGACGCTCAGGTACTCAGGCTTGCTCCGGCGCGGCGCCGCGCGCAGCTGACCCGGCCACGATCTGCGCGACACGTACATACTCGGCCACCGGCACATCCTCGGCTCGGCGTTGCAGATCGAAGCCAAGCGCCTCGAAATCCACCTTGTCGCGAAACGCTGCCAGCGTATTGCGCAACATCTTGCGCCGCTGCGAGAACGCCGCGGTTACGACCTCGCCGAGTACACGTTGGTCGACCTCGGGCAGTTCGTGCGGCGCAAACGGAATCATCCGCACAATCGCCGAATCGACCTTGGGCGGCGGCTGAAAGGACTCAGGCGGCACGTCGAGCTGCTTGTCGATCACGTAGCGGTACTGCAGCATCACCGACAGCCGGCTGAACGCCTTGCTGCCGGGCTCCGCCACCATCCGCTCCACCACCTCGTTCTGCAGCATGAAGTGCTGGTCGATTACGCAGTGGGCGAACGAAGTGAGATGAAACAGCAGCGGACTCGAAATGTTGTACGGCAGGTTGCCGACAATCCGCAGCGTGGGCTTGCCGTCCGGCGTACCGGATGCACCGGGTGCCGCCAGTGAGCCGAAGTCGAAGTCGAGCGCGTCGCCCGAGTGCAACTCCAGCAGATCACCGAATTTCTTCTTCAGGCGCTCGATCAGATCGCGGTCCAGCTCGACCGCATGCAGCGGCGACTCCGGGGTGGCGAGGCGCTCGATCAGCGGCTCGGTCAGCGCGCCGAGCCCCGGTCCGATCTCGACCATGCGTTCGCCGCGTTGCGGACGAATCACGTTGACGATCGAATCGATCACGCCCATATCGACCAGAAAATTCTGTCCGAAACGCTTGCGCGCGAAATGGCCCTGGTGCTGTCTGCTGGTGGACATCGAAAGACGCTACAAAAAAGGAACGGAAAAAATCAGGCGGCGCGACGATGGCGCGCCATCGAGACGGCTGTGTCGATAGCGGCAATCAGGCTGCCCGCGTCCGCGCGGCCGGTGCCTGCGAGGTCGAGCGCCGTGCCGTGATCGACGGAGGTGCGGATGATCGGCAGCCCTAGCGTGACATTGATGCCTTCGCCGAAGGTCGCGTATTTCAGCACCGGCAGGCCCTGATCGTGGAACATCGCGAGCACGCAGTCGGCTTCGGTCAGGTAACGCGGCTGGAACAGCGTGTCGGCCGGATACGGGCCGCGGGCGTCGATGCCCTCGGCGTTCACCTGCTTCAAGGCGGGCGCGATCACATCGATTTCCTCGCGCCCCAGATAACCGTTTTCGCCCGCATGCGGGTTCAGGCCGGTCACGAGGATGCGCGGTGCCGGCAAGCCGAAATGGTGGCGCAGATCGTGGTCGATGATGCGCAGCGTAGCGACGATGCTCTCGATCGTCAGCGCCGCCGCCACATCCTTCAAGGGCAGATGCGTGGTAGCCAGCGCGACCCGCAGCGGCCGCTGGCCGGTGCCGGCCAGCATCATCACCACGTGCGGCGTGTGGGTGCGCTCGGCGAGATATTCGGTGTGGCCGGTGAACGGCACACCGGCATCGTTGATAGTGCTCTTTTGAAGCGGTGCGGTAACGATAGCGTCGAACTGACCAGCCACCGCGCCGTCGATGGCGCGATCCAGCAGATTCAGCACGTAACGGCCGTTGGCCGCGTCGAGCTTGCCCGCCTGCGACGGCACGCCGAGCGGCTGATGCTGCACGCGAACCCGCTCGTGGCCAGGAGCGCGACCGGCTCCTGCCAGCGCCGCCCAGTCCACACCGACCGCCTTGGCCCGTGCGGCGAGTAGTTGCGCATCGCCCAGCACGATGAACTGCGCACCGGGCCAGTGGGCTGCCGCCCCCGCCAGCGCCTGCGCGGTCAGTTCGGGACCGACGCCGGCGGGTTCACCGGTCGCGATCGCGATCTGCAGCGGGGCATGGGACGGTTGGGCAGCGCTCGTCATGATGCTTACTGAAGGCTCGGCTTGCCGACCTTGACGTCGATATAAGCCGTATCGCGCAATTCACGCAGCCAGTCTGCATAGGCCTGTTCCGCCTTGCGCTGACCGATAGCCTGACGCGCCAGATCCATCTGCTGCGCCACGGACCCTTCCGCTTCGCGGCGGCCCAGCACCTGGATCAGGTGGTAGCCGTATTCGCTGCGCACCGGCTCGCTGATCTGGCCGTCTTGCAGGCTGTTCATCGCACGCTCGAATTCCGGCACGGTTTCGCCCGGGCTGATCCAGCCGAGGTCGCCGCCCTGCGATGCCGAACCGTCCTGCGAATAAGTGCGGGCAAACTTGGCGAAGTCGCCGCCTTCGGAGATTTCACGCTTGATCTCGAGCAGCTTCTGACGCGCCGCCGGCTCCGACATGTTGTCGCCGACACGCAGCAGGATGTGGCGCACATGGGTTTGCGTGAGATGGGTCGAGTCGCTGCTCGCCGCACCCTGACCGGCGCGACGCTCGACGAGACGCATGATTTCGAAGCCGTCGGCGGTGCGGATCAGATCCGGGTTTACTTCGCCCGGACGCAGCGTCGCGGCCGCCTTGACCAACTCAGGCGCCAGTTGCGAGGTGGACTGGAAGCCCATGTCGCCGCCCTTCGAAGCGTCGGCCGCCTGCGAATCCGACTTGGCGAGCTTCTCGAACTTCGTATCGCCGCTGGTGGCCTGCTTCAGAATGCCCTGCGCCTTCTGCTCGGCAGCGACGATGTCGCTCTCCGTGGCGTTGGCCGGCACCTTCACGAGAATATGTTCGAGGTGCAGGTCGCTCGTCAGACCGACATTCGGTCCGCGCTGGCTGGCAATGTAGTTGGCCACTTCAGCGTCCGACACCGTCACCTTGCTGTCCACTTCCTTTTCGCGCAGACGCGACAGGATCAGCTCCGTGCGGGCATCGCGCGTGAACGTGGACCAAGGCACACCCTGAGCCTCGATCTTCGAACGGTACACGTCGAGCGGGAGGTTGTTGGCCGCTGCGAGCCGTTCGAGCGTCTTCTGCACCGCAGCGTCGTCGACCGTGATGTTGTCTTCCTTCGCCCGTTGCAACTGAATGCGCTCCAGCACCATCTGGTTCAGCACCTGCTGGCGCAGCTGGTCTGCCGGCGGAACCGGTGCATTTTGCTGCTGGAGACGGTGCGAGATCAGGCCGACGCGTTCGTCGAGTTCGCGCTGCGTGATGACGCCGTCATTGACCACGGCGGCGATCGTATCGACCGTCTGGCCGTTGCTGGCGGCCGCCTGTGCCTGCCGCGCAGCCGCGTTGGGAAGATCCTGCGCCTGTGCTGGCGCGACCGACAGGAAAGAGGCCGCAGCGGCGAGACCGGCCGCAAGCGATGCCAAGCGAAGCTTTTTCATGATTCCCACAGATACTCCAATGATGTCGGGCGCGCCCCGCCCGGCTTTCCACATTTTATAGGTGATCGGACAATCGTCAGTCGTAATCGGTAAACCGCGCCTCTGGAGGCGGCGCCGGCGGCAGCGGCGTGTAGCCCGGCACGCCGGAGCGGAACGCCTGGATCAAACCGTTGTCGACACTCGACAAGCCCTTGAACGTGATTTGCGCGAGGAAACGCGTGCCCTGGCTCGGCAGTCCGATGTTGTTGACCCCGTCCGCGTAACGCTGCACGCCCACGCCCAGCACCCAGCAGTCGGCGTCGTATTGCAGGCCGATCAGGCTGTCGATAATCGCGTGCCCCTGCAGATCGTAGTTCAAGCGCGCCACACTATACACGTGGTGCGTCAGCGGCCACTGTGCCGAAATGGTGATCTGGTTGACCGGCGTGTTGTCCAGCGTCGTATCGGCACGCGTATAGATATACGCGAGGTTAAGCACCTTGCCCGATGCCGGGCTGAAACCGAAGCCGATGCTGCTCTGGGTAAGCCGGTTGTTGTCCGCATTATATTGGACCGCAGTTTCCGACTGGAAACCGGCCCCGAGCTTCAGCGACGCCCCCGCAATCAGGTCCGAATGGGTGGCCTGCGCAGGGGTCTGCGTGGGCAGCAGCGTGACCCGTTGATCCTGGAAGTAGTACTGCTGCGCCAGCACGAAGCGCGCGCGCTCATCTCCGGTAGCGGGATTGATGAAGCGCGTGGTAATCGCCGCGGTCAGGCGGTTTGCATCGGCAATCCGGTCGTCGCCGACGAACGTATTCGGCGTGAAAATCTCCGCAAGTCCGAAGTCCGCGTCTGCCGTGTCGAAGAGCGGCGCAAACGTCTGATTGTGGTACGGCGTGTAGACGTAGTACAGGCGCGGTTCGAGGGTCTGAATGTAATCCTGACCGAACAGCCGCACCGAACGCTCGAAAATCAGCCCGGTATCGAACGAGAAGGTCGGGACCGACTCCGTGAAATTCTTCGGCTGCCCGGCCGGCGAGCCCGTCCCGATGTTGCTCAGGTTGTACGACGCGAAGTGCCACTGCACCTTCGGCGTCACGAAGTAACCCGGGCCGCTCACGGAATACGATACGTACGGGTCGAAGGTGAGCCGGTCGCCTTCGGTCGCATCCGCGGTGGTGATGCGGAATCGCGAGAAGTCACCTGTCGCGCCGAAGTCGAAGCCGTCCACGTTGTACTGGTTGTACTTGACGTTCAGCTCGGGCTCACGTCCATAGGGCGCCACCGAAGGGAAGAGCGTCTGCCAGTTCTGCTCGCGCGCCAGCACCGACCACGGACCGTTGTTGTACGTCAGCCCGGCTTCCTGCTGGTACAGCAGCTGGGTGCCGTTGAGGATCTGGCTGGAAACGGAGCCAAGGTCTTCCGGGAAAGTGGCGTCCGAGACCTTGTTGTAATAAATGTAGCCGCCGAAGCCGTTACCGAAGTTCTGGTTGTGCTGGACGAACAGCGCCCAACGATTCGTCTTGGTAAGGTCGTCGTGCGGCAGGAACGTGCCGCTGATCGAGCCGGAGTAATCCGGCGACAGATAGCGGAACGTCTCGTTCAGCTCTAGCCCCCGCTTGGAGATGTAATTCGGCGTCAGCAACAGGTCGCGGTTCGGCGCGATGTTGAAGTAGTACGGCAGGTTCAACTCGAACCCGTTGGTCGAATCGATCGAGAACGTTGGCGGCAGGAAGCCGCTGCGCCGCTCGCCCGACAACGGGAACGACAGCCAGGGCGAACCGAAGATCGGCACGCCCTGGAAGAACAGTACGCCATTGTGCGCGACGCCTTCGTCAGCGCCGGTGTCGAAGTCGAATTCGCTGCCGCGGATGTACCACGCCGGATGGCTCTCACACTGGCACGCCGTGTAAGTACCCTGGGTGAAGACCGAACGCTCGTTGTCGAGCATGTCGACCCGCGCCGCGCTGCCCGAGCCGCCCGTCATATTGAAGTGATACTTCGGCGAGGTCATGTAGCCCTCGCTCGAATCCACCTGCATATGTGCTTCCGGCCCCTGGAAGGTGGCGCCGTTGTTGATCACGTACACCTTGCCGTACGCGTCGGCCATGTCGGTGTCTTGATCGTAGTGCAGCGCGTCGGCCTTGATCGTGAAGGTCGGACGGCGCACCTCGGCGGAACCCTTGGCGGCGAGATCCTGATCCGTCGTGCCATTCGTCTTGTCGCCGAGCACGAAGGTCGCCGCCTTCTGGTCCGGCTTCAACGGGTGCTCCTGGAGCTGCGGGTCGAGCCGCATGCCCCACGGCGCGTCCATAGGCTGCGCCTGCGCGGCGTCGCCCGACAACTGGGCGTACGAAAGCGCGGGCATCAGGCCCGGCACGGCAATCAATGCCGCGACGAGCCGCCTTCTGCGGGGCACGCCGCCACGAGAGGGGGTCGTTTGGGAAAGCTGTCTTGGCGGCATGTATCGGTTTGGCGAATTGGCCCGACCGCCAGCTCCTGCAACCACGCTCCTCCGCCTGAGCAGCACGACCGTGATGGTCGGCTACCCATCAATCAAAATTTACAACCGGTCGAACGATGAGGCGGGCGGTAAAGCGTGATGAGCGAAAGCTGGCGTGCGTCGTGTCAAAAAAGTCGTGGGGTATTATATGGCAAGACGTTGCCCCCTTGAATTTGCCTTCCGGTTTTCATGACGCTGCCCCCTGCTTCCCACGCCCCCGACACCCGCCTGCAACTGCTCACCGCCTGGCTGAATAGTTACGCGAACCGTTATGCGCTCGACCTTGCGACGCTTGCCCCCGCTTCCAGCGACGCCAGTTTCCGCCGTTATTTCCGCCTGACCGGTAAGGAAGCGGAAGACGCCGTCGGCACGACGCTGATCGCCGTCGACGCGCCGCCGCCAGAAAAATGCCGCGAATTTGTGCAAATTGCGAAGTTGCTGAGCGCGGCCGGCGTGGATGTGCCGCGTGTGCTGGAGGTCGACCTAGAAGCCGGCTTCATGCTCGTCACCGATCTGGGCACGACGTCTTACCTCGGCGCGCTGAACCCGGACAATGCCCGGCCGTTGATGCGCGACGCGCTCGATGCGCTGATCCGCTGGCAACTCGCCTCAAAGCCGGATGTGCTGCCGCCGTTCGACGAAGCCTTCCTGCGCCGCGAAATGGAGTTGCTGCCGGAGTGGTTCATCGGCCGCCATCTGGGCCGCGAGGTCGACGAGAAGACCCGCGGACTGCTCGATCGCACGTTTGCGCTATTGATCGCCAGCGCGCGGGCGCAGCCGCAGGTCTTCATGCTGCGCGATTTCATGCCGCGCAACCTGATGGTGATGCCCGAGCCCAACCCGGCGAACCCCGGCGTGCTCGATTTCCAGGACGCGGTCTATGGGCCGATCACGTATGACGTGGCGTCGTTGTTGCGCGATGCGTTCCTCAGTTGGGACGAGGAGTTCGAGCTCGACTGCTTCGTGTACTACTGGGAGCGCGCGAAAAAGGCCGGCCTGCCCGTCGATGCCGATTTCGGCGAGTTCTACCGGCAACTCGAATGGATGGGCCTGCAGCGTCATATCAAGGTGCTGGGTCTGTTCTGCCGGATCAACTACCGGGACCACAAGCCGCATTACATGAAAGACCTGCCGCGCTTCATCGGTTATGCGCGCAAGGTCGCCGAGCGTTACCGGCCGCTGAGGCCGTTCGCGAAACTCCTCGACGAGCTGGAAGGCCGTGCCAACGAAGTCGGCTACACCTTCTGAGCGTTATCGACGATGACCAAGCCACTTACCAAAGCGATGATCTTTGCCGCCGGGCGCGGCGAACGCATGCGTCCGCTGACGGACCATACCCCGAAGCCGCTGCTCGAAGCCGGCGGCAAGCCGCTGATCGTTTGGCAGATCGAACGACTGGCGCAAGCGGGGTTTCGGACCATCGTGATCAATCATGCGTGGCTCGGCGAGCGCATCGAAGCGTCCCTCGGCGACGGCTCGCGCTGGGGCGTGCAACTGCGCTATTCGCCCGAGCAGGAAGCGCTGGAGACGGCCGGCGGGATTGCGCAGGCGCTACCGCTGCTGGAAGACGAGGCTGCAGGCGAGGTCTTTCTTGGTGTGGCCGGTGACGTGTACGCGGATTTCGATTTCGCGTCGCTTCAGGCGCACGCCGGGCGGCTTGCTGCGCAGCCCGAGCCGGGCATGCATCTGGTGATGGTGCCGAATCCGCCGTTTCATCCCGCGGGTGATTTCGGGTTGGTGGACGGTGTCGTGTCGAGCGATGCGCAGCCGCGGCTGACTTTCGGCAGCATTGCCCTCTACGACACCCGTATGTTTCGTGCGTTATCGCGCGGCACGCGGCGGCCGCTCACGCCTTACTATCGGGAAACCATCGCGCGCGGTTTGGCTAGCGGTGAGCTATATGACGGCCTGTGGGACAACGTCGGCACGGTCGCGCAGTTGCAAGCGCTGGATGAGCGGTTGAGGCTCGCTGCTGCGAAGTCGTAATGGCCTAGCGCCCCGCTGCATGCGCCGCCACCTCGGGCGCATCTTCGCCTTGCGCAGCGCGTTGCTGCTGCAACGCCCACATCTGCGAGAACAAACCGCCGGCACGGACCAACTCCGCATGCGTGCCGCGCTCGACGATACGCCCTTTGTCCATCACGATGATCTGCTGCGCGTGTACCACGGTCGACAGACGGTGCGCGATGATCAGCGTGGTTCGCTCGCGGGCGATCTGATCGAGTTCATGCTGGATCGCGCGTTCCGAACGTGAATCCAGCGCGGAGGTCGCTTCATCGAACAGCAGAATGGGCGGGTTCTTCAGAATGGTCCGGGCAATCGCCACGCGTTGCTTCTCGCCGCCGGACAACTTTAGTCCGCGTTCGCCGACCGGCGTCTCGTAACCCTTCGGCAACCCTTCGATGAAGTCGTGAATGTGCGCCGCGCGTGCGGCCGCGATCACTTCGTCGCGCGTCGCCGACGGCCGGCCATAGGCGATGTTGTAATAGATCGAGTCGTTGAACAGCACCGTATCCTGCGGCACGATGCCGATCGAAGCCCGCAGCGAATCCTGCGTCACGTCGCGGATATCCTGCCCGTCGATCGTGATCGCACCGCCCACTCCCCGCTCCAGATCGTAGAAGCGGAACATCAGGCGCGCGAGCGTCGATTTGCCGGAGCCGCTGTGGCCGACCACAGCGGTCGTGGTGCCGGCGGGTATCGTGAAGCTCACATCGTGCAGAATCTGCCGTGCCGGCTCATAAGAAAAGTTGACGTGCTCGAAGCGCACTTGCGCGCCGCGAACGACCAGGTCCTGCGCATCGGGCTCATCCGGCACTTCCTGCGGCGCGCCGAGCAGCGAGAACATCCGGTCCATATCCGTGAGGCTTTGCTTCAGTTCGCGATACACCACGCCGAGAAAATTCAGCGGAATGTAGAGCTGCAACATGAAGGTATTGATCAGCACCAGATCGCCGAGTGTGAGCCGCCCCGCCATCACGCCCTGGGTCGCACGCCACAGGATGAAAACGAGCCCCGTGCCGATGATCGCCTGCTGACCGAAGTTCAGCACCGACAGCGAGTTCTGCGACTTGATCGCCGCGGCCCGGTAGCGCTTTAGATTCTCGTCGTAGCGTTGCGCTTCCCACTCCTCGTTGCCGAAATATTTGACGGTCTCGTAGTTGAGCAGCGAATCGATCGCCCGCGCGTTGGCGCGCGAATCGAGATCGTTCATCGTGCGGCGGAAATGCGTGCGCCACTCAGTCATTTTCACGGTAAAGACGATGTACACCGCCAGCGCCGCGAACGTGACGATCGCGTAGTACGCCTCATATTTGATGACGAAGAAGCCGAGCACGAGGCCCACTTCCACCAGCGTCGGCAGGATGCTGTAGAGCGAATACGAAATGAGCTGCGTAATCCCGCGCGTGCCACGTTCGATGTCGCGCGACATGCCGCCCGTCTGCCGTTCGAGGTGAAATCGCAACGACAGCCCATGCAGATGACGAAACACCTTGAGCGCGAGCTCGCGCACGGCGCTCTGCGTGACCTTCGAGAACAGGATTTCGCGCAGTTCGGTGAACAGCGACGTGGACAGCCGCACCACCGCATAGGCCACCACCAGCAAGCCGATGCCACCCAGCAGCACGATGCCCGGCGCGTGATCCGCGCGGCCGAGCGCCGTCAGATGCCGCACCGGCGCGAGACCGTCGACGATGTGTTTCATCACGATCGGCACGCCGAGATTGGCGACCTTCGCGCCGATCAGGCACGTCAGCGCGAGCGCGACCCGTCCCTTATAGGTGGCGAGATAGGGCAGCAGCGATATGATCGTCTGCCAGTCGTTGCGCGGCTGGGTCGAGATCGGTGAGGGTTCTGAGGGGGTGGAAGAGCGGCGCATGGGGGTCTGCTGGAGTGGGGGCGGAAAAGACGGAGGCAACAGCAGTTGGAGCGGCCCACGGTTTGCGGCTACCGGCAAGCCGGCGGCAGGCATTCTGGCGCGCAACCCGGCCGGGCGCTTTCCCGTACAATTCCTGATCTTTCTATTGTCGCAGAAGCCGGCTGGCGCCGCTTTTCATGGGCTGGCCGGTGGCCGGTCGCAATGTTGTCGTGAAGAACCCGCCTGCTCGCCGAGCCAATCCGTTTCTCATGGGTGCCCCGATGACCGATCAACTTCAACTCCCGCAAAAGCACTGCGCATTGCGCGTCGTGCCGCAACCGTCCGACGCCAATGTCCACGGCGACGTGTTCGGCGGCTGGATCATGGCGCAGGTCGATATCGCCGGCTCGATCCCCGCGAGCCGGCGCGCGAATGGCCGCGTGGCCACCATCGCGGTCAACTCGTTCGTGTTCAAGCAGCCGGTGTTCGTCGGCGATCTGCTGAGCTTTTACGCGGATATCGTCAAGACCGGCAATACCTCGGTCACCGTCGAAGTCACGGTGTACGCGCAACGGATGAGTCTCGCGGAAGAAGTGGTGAAGGTGACGGAAGCGACGTTGACGTATGTCGCCACCGATAGCGACCGCCGTCCGCGCGCCCTGCCGGCGCTCGACTGAGCAAGACGGAGCGGTGCCTATGCGGGTTCGCTTATCGGCCCGCTTAACGCCGTCCCTGGACGCCCACTTAGCGGCCCGGTTACGCCCGCCCCCAATCCCTACGTAGCAAGCTGAACTGCAGCAGATCATGATGCTCACCCTGCCAGAAGCCGGCTTCGCGCGCCCGTCCCTCCTGGACGAAGCCGAGGCGACGCGCCAGTTTGAGTGAGGCGGCATTGTCCGGATGAATCCGCGCTTCGATCCGGTTGAGTTGCATCTCTGTGAAAGCCCACGCGAGCGCGGCGGACAAGGCTTCGGCCATCAGACCCGCACCGCGCGCCGCCCGGGCCAGTTCATAGCCGACGGTGCAGGTCCGCCAGCCGCGGTTCCATTTGAACAACCCGCACGTGCCGACCAGCGACGCGTCGGACTGGCGTTGAATCCCCCAGCGCACGCCCGGGTTCGGCATCCGGCGCCAACCGGCAAAACTTTCGATCAGCCTTTGCGCCTGCCGCACGTCGACCATCGGATCGGCGCCGTACCAGCGCATGGCGGGCGCGTCGCAGTGAATCGAAAACAGTGCGGGAGCGTCGTCCTCGACGAGTTCGCGTAGCAGCAGCCGGTCAGTTTCGAGCGTGGGAAAGTCGCTCATCAAGCACCTGGTGGAGTGGGGAAATGCGAGCGGCAATTCTACATGGCTGTCTACGCAGCGATCTTGCACACCGCGAAGCGACCCGGTACGACCGCTCAGTCTCGTGGATTGATGCGGGAGGTCAGCACGTGATCGGCCCACGTGCCATTGATCTTCAGATAGGCCCGCGCAAGACCCTCGCGTTCGAAGCCGAGCTTCGTCAACAGCTTGCCGCTGCGCAGGTTCTCCGGACGATGATTGGCCATGATCCGATGCAGCCGGTACTGGCTGAACACATGATCGATCGCAGCGCTAAGCGCTTCGTGCATCAAGCCCCGCCCCTCGTAGCGGCTGCCGATCGAAAACCCCAGGAAACAGGCCTGAAACGGCCCACGAACGATGTTCGTGAAGTTGCACTCGCCCAGCATCGTGCCGGTGAGCCGGCCACGCAGCAGCAGGTGCAGCGCCGAGCCGTGGGTCGTCTGCTGTTCCATCACGGCGAGGCGTTGCTCGGCTGCTGGCAAGGTGAAAAACTCGTCCGCGCGCAGCGGCTCCCATGGCTGCAAATGGGCACGGTTCTCGATCTGGAACGCAAGCAGGGCTTCGGCATCCGCGCGGCTCGCCATGCCAAGCCGCACGCGCTCGGTGACGATACCGTCGGCAGGAAAGTCGGGCGGCTTCAATTGGCTGAGTCTCCTGTCCCATGCAAGATGATTGCGGTCAAACGTCTGAGCAAGCGGTATTCCAGTCACCGGATGTCTTCGCTCACACGAGCATACATCCTGAAGTTGCCCGGCGTGCCGCGCTAGCCAGCGTCATAAGCTCCGCTCGACAGTCGCCAGGAAGGTCGTTCGCTCATCAGCTTCGGATACGCGAAAGCGCTCCCATTCCGCGCTCACCCGAAGGTCAGCGAAGAGGCCTGAGGCGTCCTCATGAAAATGCAGAAACGCTTTGCCCTTGCGATAAAAAACACCGGGCCGTGGTTCTTTGAGTTCGCTTCGCTCGCGTAGGGAGACGATCAGATCGGCCAGAGCGTCGAGTGCCGCGGGTCCAGCATGCTTCATCGATCAGGCTCCTCGTGACCGCGCACCGCTTGATGCAGCACGCTTTAGTTCACGCGTTTCATTGAACGCCTCGCGACGATGTACCTCGCTTGGCGTGTCGCCTCCTCGCTCCGGCCAGCGGCGAGGCGGTGCTTATAGATAGCCGATCTTTAAAGCGAAGGCAACGACCGCTCAAACGCCGAGACTGATCTCGATTCACAGATGCTTGTAGTAAAACGTGGTGGCGCAGAACTCACCATCCGGCATCAGCGCGTACTTCGGCACCACCCCGGCACGCTGCCAACCTGCCCGCTCGTACAAACGCTCGGCATCGCCGCCCGTGACGGTATCCAGCACCAGCACGGTCTTGCCTTCGTCACGCGCCACCGCGTCGACGGCCACCATCAACTGCTGCGCAATCCCTCGCCGCCGCGCCTTGCGCGACACCAGCATCTTGGCGATATCGGCCCGGTGCGGCTGATTGTCCGGCTGCGCGGTGATCAACTGCACGGTGCCGAGGATCTCGCCCTCATGCGTCTCAGCGATCAACAGCGCCCGCTCGTTGCGCGCCACGCCCTCGGCGACGCCGCGCCAGAACGCCAATGCTGTTTCACGCGGCAGAGGCAGCATGAAGCTCACCGAGGCCCCGCCTTCGACGCAATCAATCAGCACATCGGCCAGTGCCTCCACGCAGGCGACGGCTTCATTCGCGCCGACCCGCCGCACGCTGACCTCTCCACTCATCCGTTTCTCCTTGTCTGCGTATGCTGTGCGGTAACCAACGCCACCAGGTAGCGGGCCGGCTCGCGAGTGGGGTTGCGAAACACGATCGGACAGTCGAGGCGCATGGTGAGGCAGTCGCCGGTTTCCAGACGCCAGTGCACCTCACCCACCGTCATCTCCATCACGCCTTCGATCATCCAGACCTGCTGGTGAATCTCGACGTCGCGCGCGCGGGTGTCGTAAGCGACCTGCCGGCCGGCCGGGAAATTGACCTCCACCAGCTGAATCGGCGAGCGCGCCGCAGGCGACAGATTGCGGCGGACATAGCCGGAAGTCGGATCGGTCCACACCGGCTGCGCGGCAGCCCGGGCCATCGGCGACGGCTCGGCGGCCGGCGCCGCGCTGTCTTCGAACAACGAGGCGAGCGTGACGGCCAGCGCGGTGGCGAGCTTGTCGAGCACGGTGGCCGTTGGGCTGCTCTGACCGCGTTCGATCAGCGAAATGGTGGATCGGCTCACCCCGCTGCGTTCGGCGAGCGTGTCGAGTGAAAAGCCTTGGGCGTCGCGAAGCTCACGCACACGGCTGGCGATTCGGTCGTTGATGTCCATGCATTCTAGTTTATTGGAACAAAATTCCAATAAACTAGAATCCCGGCGACAGCCAGAGAAAAAAGACACGGCCCGGCAACGAGCCTCCGGAGAGGCCCAAGCCGCGTCCTACGCCACCACCGCCGCCCCGCCCTGCAGCAAGCCCGGAATCGCATCGCGCGGCATGGGTCTGGAAAAATAGAACCCCTGCATTTCGTCGCAGGCGCGTTCCTTGAGAAAGTCGAGTTGTGCGGAGGTCTCCACGCCTTCCGCGATCACCTGCAATTTCAGCGAGTGCGCGAGCGCGATGATCGCCGAGGTGATCGTCTCGTCATCGCCTGACACGCCGATATCCGACACAAACGAGCGGTCGATCTTCAGGCGATCCACCGGGAAGCGCTTCAGGTAGCTGAGGCTCGAATAGCCGGTGCCGAAGTCGTCAATGGCGAGCCCAATACCGAGCGCGTGCAACGAATTGAGCATCAACACCGCTTCCTCGGCGTTGCGCATGATCGTGCTTTCGGTGAGCTCCAGTTCGAGGTATTGCGGTTCGAGCCCGGTCTCCTCGAGCACCTGGGTCACCAGCTTCACGATATCGTGCTGCTGGAACTGGCGCGCCGACAGGTTCACCGACACACGCGCCGGCGGCAAGCCTTCGTCCTGCCAGGCCTTGTTTTGCCGGCACGCCTCGCGCAGCACCCATTCGGAGAGCGGCCCGATCAGCCCGCACTCCTCCGCCAGCGGGATAAACGACGACGGCGGGATCAACCCCACTTCCGGATCGCGCCAGCGCACCAGCGCCTCCATGCCGACAATCTGCCCGGTCACGATATCTACCTGCGGCTGGTAGTGCAGCAGGAACTCGTTGTCGCGCAAGGCCCGCCGCAAACGACGCTCGAGATTCAATCGCGCGCCGGCGCTCGCATTCATCTCCGGCTGGTAAAACTGGAAGTTGTTGCGGCCCATGTCCTTCGCGCGATACATCGCGAGGTCGGCCTTCTTCATGAGCGTTTCGGCGTCCTCGCCATCCTGCGGAAACAGGCTCGCGCCCATGCTGCAGCCCACGTACAGTTCGGTACCGTCGAGCCACACCGGCTCAGCTATCGACGCCCGCACCCGCTCCATCCAGGCGATCAGCGACTGCTCGTCGACGATGTCGGTCATGACGATCACGAACTCGTCGCCGCCGTGGCGCGCCACCGTGTCGCTCGCCCGCGCGCAACGCGCGAGCCGCTCGGCAACGACGGTCAGCAAGCGGTCGCCGACGCTGTGTCCGAGGCTGTCATTGACGTTCTTGAAGCCGTCCAGATCCATGAACACGACGGCGACACCCTTGTGGTGCCGTTTGGACACAATCAACGCATGCTGCAGACGGTCGCGCAGCAGATTGCGGTTTGGCAGCCGGGTGAGGCTGTCGTAGTTCGCCTGATACTCGAGCTGCTCCTGATAGCGGATCAGATCGGTGACGTCGTTGATGACGCCGATGTGATGCGTGGTCTCGCCGTCCGGATTCGGCACCGGCGCAATAAAGAGCTGGTTCCAGAACAACGCGCCGTCTTTACGGTAATTGCGCAGTACCGCGCTCACCTCACGATTGGCGGTCAGCGACTGCCGGATCAAGGCAATCCCCTCCTGATCGCGGTCGTCGCGTTGCAGCAGGCGGCAGTCCTGACCGATCACCTCGGCCGCGTCGTAGCCCGTAATACGCTTGAAAGCCGGGTTCACGTATTCGATCAGATTGCCGGCCGCGGTCGGTCCGGTGATCAGGATGGCGTTCACGCTCGCATCGAGCGCACGGCTTTGCAGCCGCAGTGCGAGGTCAGCGCGCTTGCGTTCGGTGATGTCGGTATAGGAACCGAGCACGCCGATCACCCGGCCGTCGCTATCGGTGAACGGCAGCTTGCTCGTCACGGTCGTGCGGTGTACACCGTCGATCACCAGATCGACCTCGAAGTTCATCTTCGGCACGCCCGTGCTGACCACCTCGATGTCGTGCGCCCGGACCTCGTCGGCGAGCGCGCGCCATGGCAGGTCGTGATCGGTCTTGCCCACCACCTGCTCCGGGTAAGCCAGCCCGGCATCGCGGGCGAACGCCATATTGCAGCCCAGGTAGCGCGATTCCTGATCCTTCCAGAAAATTCGCTGCGGGATATTGTCGATCACGGTTTCGAGCATCTGGTTCGAGCGCTGCGCCTCGGCTTCGGCATTGATCTGCTCGGTGACGTCATCGGCCAGCACGAAAATCGCCGGACGGCTCAGGTAGGTCAGGTAGTGATACGAAATGTCGGCGCTGATGGTCGAGCCGTCCTTGCGCCGGTGATGCCACACCCCCGCCATGATGCGCCCCTGCATCGGGGCGCCTTCGCTGCGCGAAAGGTGCGATTCGAGGCGGCCGATCTCGCCGTTCGGCCGGATCGCGCGAATCGTCATGGCGAGGAATTCGCTCTCCGAGTAGCCGTATTGCTGCGTGGCGGCGGCGTTGACCGCGAGAAAACGCAGCGTCTCGCGATCGAAGATGTACATCGGCACCGGGTGGGTGTCGAACAGGCCGCGAAAGCGTTCGTCGTGACGGCGCAAGGCCTTGGCGACCCGCAACCGTTCGCGTGCCGCGCTCTCGCGGGCGCCGAAGGTGTAGATCAGGAGCGAACTGCCCGCCAGCATGGTCACGATCAGAAGCAGCATGGCGTGCTGCGTCTGCCGGTTCGACTCCGCCAGCGACGCCTGCAGCGCATGATCTTCCTGTTGCCGCAGCGTTGCCAGCGCGGCTTCCACCCGGCGCAGCTCCATGCCGAGCTGCGTATAGGCCGACGCCGCCCAGACGCGCGAGTCGTCAGGACCGCTTGCTTGAGCGCGCATGAGCGCGGCCTCGATTTCGTGCTGCAGACCACGGCTCTCGCTGCTCAGCTTGCCCAGCGAGGCGGTCATCGTCGGCTCGTACGCAAGCTCGGTGGACAGCGTGCGCTCCAGTCCGGCGAGCGATGCGGTCATTGCCGACGCCGCGTCAGCCGGCTCGGGCCGCCCGGTCGCCTCGAAGCGCCCCAGTGCCGCAAGGCCGTCGTCAAGCGTCGTGCGATAAGCGTCGAGATTCTGGCGGATGTCGGTCGAGTGCAGGGTGCGCACATCGGCGTCGCGCTGACCGCGGATCTGCGTATAGGCGACGAACGCGTTCGCGCCGACCGCTGCGGCGACGACTGCCAGATTGATTAGCAGCCGCCTCGATAGGAAAGGATTCATGAGCTCCGAACGTCATTCGTTCTGCGGGCGGGAGCGCGCTCGGGGTCGTCCGCTTTCGATGCGTCGTGTTGCACGTGCATCTTCCTGCATCCGCCCGGTCTATGGTTCTTTTACGCGCTAACCCATGGTTATCGGCAGCAGTTGGAGCAGCTTGAGGGGAAAATGTGAAAATATTTTCGGGAAGTGTGGTTGGCAAAACCTCCCGGCGAGGCCGGCCCGGCGGCCCAGGCTGTACGGCCAAACCTACCCGGCCAGACCGAATTCCTTCATGGCGGGCACAAAGTCGTGATTCGCTTCCGGCTTGCGCGACAGCTTGGCGAGCACATAGCGCTTGAACGGGTCAAGTTGCGCCCATTGGTCCGCGCTCGGAGCGTGCAGGCTGGCGAGGGACGCCTGATGCAGCACGCCGTCCGGCACCGCATCCGCGCGACGCCACACCGGCGCGTCTTCGGGCGTGAACCAGTCGGGCTCGACATTGGCATGCGTGCGCAGCATTTCGAACAGCGCATGGTCGAAATTCGGCTCGATCGCGGCGTCTTCCTCGACGGGGAAACGCGCCAGCAGCTTGCGGTCTTCGTGCGGCAGCATCTGCCACTGGGCCAGCGAGACACGCAGTCCGAAGCGGTCAAGATTGAAACGTACAGCCATCGGGATATAGGTGAGATCCTCCGAAGACTCGACTTCGAAGTCGAACAGGAGGGGCGCTTCGTTCAGTCCCATGACAGTATCCTCGTCGATGCTCTCTAGTGCTCTTGGTTGGCAGGCAACACACAATGCCGGCTTGAGGTATTTTAGAACCTTATTCGCGCCGCGGCGGCCCGGCCTGGCCTGGCTTGGGGGCAGCGCGCGCACTGTATGGTGAAAGGAGTCAGGTGTGAACGAACTGGAAACGGCCGACCAGCCGGGCATCGTCGAGCGGCAGGTGCGCCGGCATCGCGGCGACGCGGTGCAAACCGTGACGGATCACGTCGGTCAGGAGTGGCCGGTAGCGCTCGTCTTCAACGGCATTTCGCACGCGGTGATGATGTGCACACCGCGCGATCTGGAGGCGTTCGCGGTCGGATTTGCGATTTCCGAAGGAATTGTCGAGCGCGGCAGCGATATTCAGGACATCGAGGTCGCGTTTTACGGCGGCGAATTGCCGCATGCTGAAGTGCAATTGCAGGTGGTGCAACAGGCGTTCGTCGCGCTCAAGGAGAGGCGCCGGGCCCTCGCCGGCCGGACCGGCTGCGGCGTATGCGGCATCGAAAGCATCGATTTGCTGGATCTGAAACCGGAACGCGTGCCGGATACGGGTTTTCTGGAGCGGCTGGCGCCGGACGCGATTGCCCGTGCCGCCCGCGCGTTGCCGGAGCATCAGGCGCTCACCAAGCTGACGGGGGGCCTGCACGCGGCGGCGTGGTGCGATGCGACAGGCGCGATCCTTCTCGCGTTCGAGGACGTCGGCCGTCACAACGCGCTGGATAAGCTGATCGGCCAACTGGTGCTCGACCGCGCCGATACGCGCGACGGCTTCGTATTCCTGTCGAGCCGCGCGAGCTATGAACTGGTGCGCAAGTCCGCACGCGTCGGCGTGCCGATGCTGGCGACTATCTCGGCGCCGTCGTCGCTGGCAATTTCGATTGCGCGGCAGGCAGGGGTGCGGCTGGTGAGCTTCTGCCGCGAAGCGGGCTTCGTCGACTACGAGACGGTGTAAGCGGAGCGGACCTCGCCCCTGCGGCCCGGCTCGCTGTCGGGCCCCCGCGGCCCGACCTACACCGCCCGCCCAACTCAATCGAATTGCCGGAAGTCCGGCTTGCGCTTCTCGAAGAATGCCTTGAACGCTTCGCGTGCTTCCGGCGCGAGCAGCATCTTGCCGAAGTGCACCGCTTCCTCGCTCATCTGCGTTTGGAGTTCATGGTGGCTCGCACGCTTCATCAACGACTTGGTGACGCGCAGTGAGGAAGCCGGCAACGCCGCCAGTTTCGCGGCTTGCTCCAGCGCAAAGGTGTCGACTTCCGCAACCGGCAGCAGGCGGTTCACGAAGCCCATGCGCTGTGCTTCACGCGCGTCGAAGGCTTCGCCCAGCAGCAGCTTTTCAGCCGCGGCCTGATAGCCGCCGATGCGCTGCAACAGCAGGCTCGACGCCGCTTCCGGGCACAGTCCAAGCTGCGCAAACGGCAGCGAGAACTTCGCGTTGTCGGCGGCGTAGACCAGGTCGCAATGCAGCAGCAGCGTGGTGCCGATGCCGACCGCCGCGCCCGCCACCGACGCCACCACCGGCTTCTCCGCCGAACTGATCGCGCGCAGGAACTGGAACACCGGCGCGCTCTCGCCCATCGGCGGCGTTTTCATGAAGTCTTCCAGATCGTTGCCGGCGCTGAAAATGCCGACGCTGCCGCGAATCAGGATGGCCCGCACCGCCGCATCGCCCTGCGCTTCCACCAGCGCGTCGGCCATGGTCTGGTACATCGCGGCCGTAATCGCGTTCTTCTTGTGCGGCCGGTTGAAGGCAATCGTCAGTACGCCGTTGGCGCGCTCGATCAGAATGTCCATTGTCATCTCCTCGTACTCCTGCTCATTTCATCAGCTGGATGGAAAAACGGCCCGCAAGCCTCGCGGCCTGCGAACCGTTCTGCGGTCCTCATGGGAGGCCGCATGGGCGTCCGCGTGTGAGTCCGCGTGTGAGTCCATAACGGACCACGGCGTACATGCTTACAGGCGCTCGATAATGCCCGCTGCGCCCATGCCCGTGCCAACACACATGGTGATCATGCCGTACTTGTAGTTACGGCGACGCAGGCCGTGCACCACCGTCGACGCACGAATCGCGCCCGTGGCGCCGAGCGGGTGGCCCAGCGCAATCGCGCCGCCGAGCGGGTTGATCTTCGACGGATCGAGACCGAGGTCCTGAATTACCGCCAGCGACTGAGCCGCGAACGCTTCATTCAGTTCGATCCAGTCGAGGTCTTCCTGCTTTAGACCAGCGGCCTTCAGCGCAGCCGGAATGGCTTCCTTCGGACCGATACCCATGATTTCCGGCGGCACGCCGCGCACGGCGAAGCTGACGAAACGGGCGAGCGGCGTCAGGTTGAATTCCTTCAGCATCTTTTCCGACACGACGATCAGTGCGCCCGCGCCGTCCGACGTCTGCGAGCTGTTGCCCGCCGTCACCGAACCCTTGTTGGCAAACACGGTACGCAGCTTGGCCAGACCTTCCATCGACGTGTCCGCGCGCGGACCTTCGTCGAGCGCGACTTCGCGCGTCTTGACCTTCACTTCGCCGGTGGCGAGATCGGGGAAGCGCTCGGTGATCGTGTACGCCGCGATTTCGTCGTTGAACTCACCGGCTTGCTGCGCGGCAATCGCGCGGCGATGCGATTCGACCGAGAACTGGTCCTGCGCTTCGCGACTGATCTTCCAGCGCTCGGCGACCTTCTCTGCGGTAAGGCCCATGCCGTAAGCGATGCCGAAGTCTTCGCTGCGATCGAAGATATGCGGCGACATCGACGGCTTGTTGCCCATCATCGGCACCATGCTCATCGATTCGCAACCACCTGCGATCATCGCGTCCGATTCGCCGACGCGAATGCGGTCAGCGGCCATCGCCAACGCGGTCAGGCCTGATGCACAGAAGCGGTTCACCGTCACGCCGCCTACCGTGTTCGGCAGACCGGACAGCAGTGCGCCCATGCGCGCCACGTTCAAGCCTTGTTCCGCTTCCGGAATCGCACAGCCGATGATGGCGTCTTCGATTACCTTGGTGTCGAGGCCCGGCACTTGCGCCACGGCTGACCTGATCGCGTGCACCAGCAGTTCGTCCGGGCGCGTGTTCTTGAACATGCCGCGCGGCGCCTTGCCGATGGGCGTGCGGCTCGCGGCGACGATGTATGCGTCTTGCAATTGCTTTGTCATTTGAAGCTCCTCAATTTGCTCGTCGCGCGTTAGTTACGCACCGGCTTGCCGGTTTGCAGCATGCCCATGATCCGTTCCTGCGTCTTTTGCGTGCCGAGCAGGTCGACGAAGGCACGGCGCTCGAGCTTCAGCAGCCATTCTTCATCCACCAGGCTGCCTGCTTCGACATCGCCACCGCACACGACTTCAGCAATCCGGCTCGCGATCAGATAATCGTGCTCGCTGATGAAACGGCCATCGCGCATGTTGACGAGCGATGCCTTGATCGTCGCGATCGCCGAGCGGCCCGCCACCGGCACTTGCGTCACACGCAACGGCGGACGATAGCCCGCAGCGGACAGCGCACGTGCCTCCTTCTTCGCGACGTCGAGCAGTTCGAACACGTTGAAGACGATCGTGTCGGACGGCTTCAGATAGCCCATCGCGCGGGCGTCGAGTGCGGAGGCCGAGACCTTCGCCATCGCCGCGTTTTCGAACGACTTCTGCACGAACTTCAGCAGATCGTTGGTCGCACCGACTTGCGTCGCCGCTTCTGCTGCACGCAATGCCGCTTCCTTCAGGCCACCACCGGCGGGCACGAGACCCACGCCTACTTCCACGAGACCCAGATAGCTCTCGATGTGCGCCACACGTTTCGCGCTATGCAGCGCCAACTCGCAACCGCCGCCGAGCGCGATGCCCGACACAGCCGCAATGACCGGCACATTCGCATACTTCACGCGCAACATGCCTTGCTGGAATTTCTGCACGAACGGCTCGATACCCTTCGCGCCGCCCATCATGAACGCGGGCATCGCTTCTTCCAAGTTCGCGCCAGCCGAGAACGGACCGCCCGGCGTGCCGAGCTTCAGCGACGTGGGCTGCCACACCACCAGGCCCTTGTATTCCTTCTCCGCCAGTTCGATCGCCTGCGTCAGGCCGTCGATCACCGACGGTCCAATCGTATTCATCTTGCTCTTGAACGACACGATCAGGACGTCGTTCTCGCCCGCACGGTCATCGACCCATGCGCGCACGGCATCCGTTTCGAACAGCGTCTTGCCGTAGGTCTTGGGATCAGCGCCCGTTTCGCCCACCAGCGGCGCACGGAACACCTGCTTCTCATACACGGAGAGCGACGAGCGCGGCACGAAGGTCTGCGAAGCGGGCGACCACGAACCTTCGTTCGTATGCACGCCCCCCTTCTCTGCCACCGGCCCTTCCAGCACCCACGAAGGCAGCGGGGCGTTCGACAGCGTCTTGCCGGCTGCGATGTCTTCCTGCACCCACTCGGCGATCTGCTTCCAGCCGGCCGTCTGCCAGCCTTCGAACGGGCCTTCGTTCCAGCCGAAGCCCCAGCGGATGGCCAGATCGACATCACGCGCGTTGTCCGCGATCGACTCCAGATGCACGCCGATGTAGTGATACACATCGCGGAAGATCGCCCACAGGAACTGCGCCTGCGGATGCTCCGATTCGCGCAGCAGTTTCAGACGCTCTGCCGGCGGACGCTTGAGGATGCGCCCCACCAGTTCGTCGGCCTTGGCGCCGCCTTCGACGTACTCGCCCGTCTTCGGGTCGAGCACCTTGATCGCCTTGCCTTCCTTCTTGTAGAAGCCGCCGCCGGTCTTCTGACCCAGTGCGCCCTTTTTCACCAGTTCGGCGAGCACAGCAGGCGTTTCGTAGACCGGGAAGAACGGATCGTCCTTCAGCGTGTCCTGCATCGTCTTGATGACGTGCGCCATCGTGTCGAGTCCGACCACGTCAGCAGTACGGAACGTCGCGGACTTCGCACGGCCCAGACGCGCACCGGTCAGGTCGTCCACTTCGTCGAAACGCAGGCCGAACTTCGCGGCTTCGGTAATGACGGCGAGGATCGAGAAAATCCCGACGCGGTTAGCGATGAAGTTCGGCGTGTCTTTCGCACGCACGACACCCTTGCCGACCACGCTCGTCAGGAACGTTTCGAGCTGGTCGAGAATTTCCGGACGCGTCGTCGCGGTCGGAATCAGTTCCACCAGGTGCATGTAGCGCGGCGGATTGAAGAAGTGCACGCCACAGAAGCGCGCCTTGAGTTCGTCCGAGAAACCTTGCGACAGGTCGGTGATCGACAGACCCGACGTGTTGGTCGCGAAAATCGCGTTCGGCGCGATATGCGGCGAGACCTTCTTGTACAGGTCGTGCTTCCAGTCCATCCGCTCGGCGATCGCTTCGATCACGAGGTCGCACTCGGCGAGCTTCTCGATGTCGTCGTCGTAGTTGGCGGGCTGGATGTACTGCGCGTCGTCCTTGACGCCGAACGGCGCCGGCGACAGCTTCTTCAGATTCTCGATCGCCTTCAGCGCGATCGCGTTCTTCGGGCCTTCTTTTGCAGGCAGGTCGAACAGCAGCACGGGCACCTTGGCGTTGATCAGGTGCGCAGCGATCTGCGCGCCCATCACGCCGGCGCCGAGTACGGCTACCTTGCGAATGATCAGATTGCTCACGTCGTTCCT
>Ga0302232_10000315_pt1 | contig 37697 bp, 38 predicted proteins | sample II_Palsa_N2_3_FD_193575 | JGI IMG/M metagenome (GOLD analysis project Ga0302232, IMG submission 193575) | Peat permafrost microbial communities from Stordalen Mire near Abisko, Sweden - II_Palsa_N2_3 | ecosystem: Environmental > Terrestrial > Soil > Palsa > Peat permafrost | place: Sweden...
CCGGAACTGTCCGGGCAGACCGTCGTCGTGATCGGCGGCAGCTCCGGCATCGGACTCGAAACCGCCCGCCGGGCCCGCGCCGAGGGCGCCCACGTCATCCTGGGCGCCCGCGACCCGGACCGCCTCAAGCGGGCCGCGGCCGAGCTCGACGCGCTGAGCAGCGCCGCCTTCGACGCCACCGACCCGGCCGCCCTCGACCGGTTTTTCGCCGACCTGCCCGAGACGATCGACCACGTGCTGGTCACCGGCCCCGGTCCGTACTACGCGCCGCTGGCCGACCTGGATCGCGACCGGGCGCACCGCGATTTCGACGACCACCAGTGGCTGGCCATCGCCGTCGCGCAGCACGCCGTCGGCCGGGTGCGGCCCGGCGGCACGCTGCTGTTCATGGCCGGCACCGGCGGCCGCACACCGGGACCCGGCCAGTCGCTCATCACGGCGGGCAGCGCCGCGCTGCCCGCCCTGATCGCCAACCTCGCGTTCGAGGTCGCGCCGATCAGGGTCAACCTCATCGCGGCCGGCTTCGTCGACTCGCCGCTGTCCGCGTCGCTGCTCGGCGACGACCTCGACAAGCGCCGCGCCCAGCTCCGCGCGACGCTGCCCATCCGGCGGGTGGTCGAGCCGGCCGACATCGCCTTCCTCGCCGTGCACATCATGGCCAACACGGCGCTGACCGGCGCGACCTACGACATCGACGGCGGCCAGCAACTCGTCTCGGGAGCATGATCGAAATGACCGACCTGCTGAAGCTGGCCATCGAGGGACACGGCGGCCTGCCACGCTGGGAGCAGATCTCCCGGTTCCGGGCGGCCGCCTCGGTTACCGGCGCGATCTGGCCCCTGAAGGGCCACCCAGAAGGCCCGCTGGACCGGGTTGTGCTCGAGGGCGAGACCCGCGACCAGCGGCTAACCATCACCCCGTTCTCCGGGCCGGGGCGGTTCACCACCTGGGAACCGCACCGGCAGACCGTCGAGACGACCGACGGCGAGCTGATCGCCGTCCGCCGTGACCCGGCCGCGTCGTTCGTCGGGACGACCCGCAACTCGCCGTGGGACGAGTTCCAGGTGGCCTACTTCGCCAGCGAGGCCAACTGGAACTACTTCGTGGCGCCGTTCCTGTTCGCCCGTTCGGACTTCGTGACTGAAGAGATCGAGCCGTGGCACGAGGACGGGCAGACCTGGCGCGCCCTGCTGGTCACCTACCCGGACACCATCGTGGCGCACACCCGCCAGCAGACCTACTACTTCGACGACGCCGGGCTGCTGCGGCGGCTGGACTACAGCGTGGACCTTCTGGGCGGGGGCCCCGCGGTGCACTACCCCTCGGAGTACCGCGAGTTCGACGGAATCATGGTCCCCACCCGCCGCCGGGTCTACGTCCGCAACCCGGACGGCTCCCCCATCCGGGATTCGGTCTCGGTCGCCGTCGATGTCGCCGACGTCACCTTCAGCTAGCAGAATACCCAGCCCAGGAGGGGTTTGACCATGGAATACCTCGTCACCATGACCACCCGCGTCCCGGACGGAACACCGGACCAGGCCATCGCCGACATACGCACCCGCGAGGCCGCCCACTCGGGCGAGCTCGCGGCGCAGGGGCACCTGCTCCGGCTGTGGCGTCCGCCGGTGCAGCTGGGCGAGTGGCGCACGCTCGGGCTGTTCGCCGCCGCCAACGACGACCAGCTCACCGAAGTCCTGGCCTCGATGCCGCTGCGGGTGTGGCGCACCGACGAGGTCACCCCGCTCTCGCCGCACCCCAGCGACCCGGGGATCATCCACCCGAAGGTCACCGCGCCGACGGGAACGCCATGAACCAGGCAGGCCAGAAGGTCGCCATCATCACCGGCGGTTCCCAGGGCATCGGCGCGAGCCTGGTCGCGGCCTACCGCCGCCAGGGCTGGAACGTGGTCGCCACCGCCCGCACCATGAAGCCGGCCGAGGACCCGGGCCTGCTCACCGTCGACGGCGACATCACCGATCCCGCGACCGCCGACCGGATCATCAGCGGAGCGCTCGAACGCTTCGGCCGGATCGACACGCTCGTCAACAACGCCGGCGTCTACCTCTCCAAGCCGTTCACCGACTACACCGCCGCGGACTACGCCCTGGTGACCGGCGTCAACCTCGGCGGATTCTTCTGGCTGACCCAGCGGGTCATCGCCGAGATGCTCAAGCGGTACGGCGGCCACGTGGTCAACATCTCGGCCACCCTGGCGGAGGTCGCGAACTCGGCCGTGCCGGAGGTCCTAGCCGCGCTGACCAAGGGCGGCCTGGCCTCGGCCACCCGGTCGCTGGCCGTCGAGTACGCCTCCCGCGGCATCCGGGTCAACGCGGTCTCGCCGGGTATCATCCAGACGCCGATGCACCCGGCGGAGAGCTACGACGGACTCGGTGCCCAGCAGCTTCCTCCGCTCGGCCGCGTCGGCCAGGTCAGCGACGTCGTCGACGGCATCTTGTTCCTGGAGGCATCGCCGTACATCACCGGGGAGATCCTGCACATCGACGGCGGCCAGATCGCCGGGCACTGACTGAGCGTCGCGCCATGGATTCCATCACAGGCCGCTTGCTTTCGGTGAACGTGGGCAAGCCACAGAACCTGACCTGGCACGGCCGCACGGTGTACACCGCGGTCTGGAAGCGGCCCGTTGAAGGTCCGGTCCAGGTGCGGTGGCTGAACATCGACGGTGACGGGCAGGGTGACCTGGCCGGGCACGGCGGCGAGCAGCGCGCGGTGTTCGTGTACCAGATCGAGTCCTACCAGTACTGGCAGGACCAGCTGGACCGCGACGACTTCGAGTACGGGCAGTTCGGGGAGAACTTCACGGTGGCCGGCCTGGGCGATGACCAGGTGTGCATCGGTGACCGCTACCGCATCGGCGAAGCGCTATTCGAGGTGACTCAGCCGCGGGTCACCTGCTACCGGGTCGGCATCCGGATGAATGACCCGCAGATCCCCGCGCTGCTGGTCTCCCGCCACCGGCCCGGGTTCTACCTGCGGGTGCTGCGCGAGGGCGCCGTGCAGGCCGGCGATGACATCGTGCCGGTGGCCTCCGGCCCGCAGGCCATGACCGTGGCCGAGACCGACGCGCTGCTCTACCTGCCCGGTCACCCTCGCAAGCAGCTGCTGCGGGCGCTGGAGATCCCGGCGCTTTCCGAGGGCTGGAAAGCCTCGTTCCGGGCCATGCTCGACCAGCCCGAGGCCGAGGGCAACGCGGGCCTGACCGCGGTGAGCCCGCCGCCGGCCTGGCCGGGGTTCCGCCCGCTGACCGTGACCGCGGTCGAAGCCGAAACCGACTCGATCGTCTCGGTGCAGCTGGCCGACGCCGGCGGCGCGGCCGTACCGGCCGCGCTGCCCGGGCAGTTCCTGGTCCTGCGACTGCCCGTGAGCCCGGGCCAGCCGCCGCTGCTGCGCAGCTACTCGCTGTCCGGGCCGCCAGGCGCCCCTGCCTACCGCGTCAGCGTCAAGCGCGAGCCGCACGGCGCGGGCAGCCAGTTCATTTGCTCCCGGGTGCGGGCCGGGGACGTGCTCGAGGCCGCCGCGCCGCGCGGCACCTTCACGCTGCGCCCCGGCCAGGAACCGGTGTTGCTGATCAGCGCGGGCGTCGGTGCGACCCCGGTGCTGGCCATGCTCGACGCCCTGGCCGCCGCCAAGTCCGGCCGCGACATCTGGTGGCTGCACGGCGCCCGCAACCGGGCCGAAGAGCCGTTCGCCGCGGAGTCACGCTCGCTGCTGACCACGCTGGCCAGCGGGCACCGGCACATCTGCTACAGCCACCCGGGCGCGGACGATGTCCAGGGGCGCGACTATCAGACGACCGGGCGGCTGACGGCGGCCGTGCTGGCCGGTCTGAACCTTCCGCGCAGCGCCGACGCGTATATCTGCGGTCCGGCCGGATTCATGGCCGAGGTATCGGCCGCCCTCGTCGGCCTCGGTGCCGACGGCAGCCGGGTGCACACCGAGATCTTCGGTGCCGCGCCCTCCCAGACGCCGGGCATCGCCGCCGCGGTCACCCGCCCCCCGCACCCTCCCGCGGGTGAACCGGGAACCGGCCCGGCGGTCGCGTTCGCGCGCAGCGGCCTGACGGTGCCCTGGGATCCCGGCTACGCCAGCCTGCTGGAGCTGGCCGAAGCCTGCGACGTCCCGGTGCGCTGGTCGTGCCGCACCGGCGTGTGCCACACCTGCGAGACCGGGCTGCTTTCGGGAAAGGTCAGCTATGCCCCCGACCCGGTCGATGACCCCGCCGACGGCGACATCCTGATCTGCTGCTCCCAGCCATCCGGCGACCTGGCCCTCGACCTGTGACGACCAGGCGAGCTGACGCCGCCCGGCCTTTAGCCTGCGCCCGCCCGGTAGGGGCGGAAGAACGCGCGCAGCTCCTCCGCGTAGAGCTCGGGCTCCTCGAATGGCGCGAAGTGGCCGCCGCGGGCGGGCTCGGTCACGCGGACGACGTTCGCCGTGCGCTCGAGCCAGGCCCGGGGCGGACGGCCGATGTCGGCGGGGAAGAGCGAGAAGCCGGACGGCACCTCGACCCGGCGGGCGAGCTGGGCGGGCGGTATCGCGGAGTTCGCGCGGTACATCCGCATCGACGAGCCGATCGTCCCGGTGAGCCAGTACAGGGTGACGTTCGTGAGGATCTCGTCCTTGGTGAAGCTCCGGTCGACGTCGCCGTCGCAGTCGCTCCAGGCCCGGAGCTTCTCGGTGATCCACGCGGCGAGCCCGGCGGGGGAGTCGGTGAGCCCGAAGGCGGCGGTCTGGGGCTTGGTCCGGTGCATGGCGGCGTACGCGCCCTCGGCCGCGCCCCAGGCCGCGACGCTCTCGATCCAGGCGCGCTCCTCGGGCGCCAGGTCCGCCGGGTCGCCGGTGAAGACGGGCACGCCCGCGTCGGTGCGGTGGACGGCCACGACCCGGCCGGCGTGGTCGAGCGCGAGGTAGCGGCTCACCCCGCTGCCGATGTCCCCGCCCGCCGCTCCGAACCTCGGGTAGCCGAGCACGTCCATCAGCTCGGCCCACAGGCCGGCCACGGCGATGGAGTCCAGCGGCGGGCCGGCCGGACGTTCGGAGTACCCGTAGCCCGGCATATCGGGCACGACCACGTCGAACGCGTCGGCGGGGTCGGCGCCGTGCGCGCCGGGGTCGGTCAGCAGCGGGATGACCTTCGCGTACCGCCAGAACGAGTCCGGCCACCCGTGGCTGAGGACCAGCGGCAGCACGGGCCCGCCCGACGTCGCGGGCGCGACCGCCCGAGCGTGCACGAAGTGGATCTGCAGGCCGCCGAGCGAGACGCGGAAGCGGGGGAGCCGGGCCAGCGCCGCCTCCTGGGCCGGCCAGTCGAACCCGTCCGCCCAGTAGCCGACGAGCTCACGGAGGTAGGCCAGGTCGGTCCCGAGCGACCAGCCGGCGTCCTGCGGCGCGTCCGGCCAGCGCGTCGCGCGCAGCCGCGCGCGGAGGTCCTCGAGCACCGCGGGGGCGGTCCGCGGGTTGAACGGCTCGGGGCGAGGCCCAGCCGCTGAAGATGGGGCGTCCGGCATGGGACGCACCCTACCGGCACTACCCCGTGAGACCACGAATCCTGAGCGTGTTCGCGCCCCCCGCCTGCTCGCTTACGCCAACCCGAGCTTCGCCGTGGCCGGCCAGGTCTCCATCAGCCGTCTCTGGCACGCCGTCCCCTGCTTCCCCCCATCAGCGAAATCTGGCTCCGCCTGCTCGAGGCCTATCGCGGCTGACTACGGACCGAGGAAGCGCTCGAGGTAGTTGAGGTTCTCCCGGGCCAGCTGCAGCGCGCGCTGCGGCGTGGTGGTGAGCGGTCCGGTGTCTTCGGGGTAGGCGAGCATGTCGACGGCATTCTGGGCGAGCTGGTCGGCTACCGGTTCGGCGGGATGGCTGGGGCCCGGGTGGAACCACCACGCGACCCAGTTGCACATGCCGATGACCGACAGCGCGGCCAGCCGCTCGTCCCGGGGACGGAACTCTCCCCTCGACACGCCTTCCTCGATGATCGTCCGCACTTCGGCGAGGACCTCCCGGCGCGCCTTAAGGTGCAGGGTGGCGACTTCCTCCGGGAGCGCGGCCTCGGTGCGATCGAGAACCCGGAAGCGCTCCGGTGCTCCGGCGCGCTGGAGCACCAGCCCGCGGACCACGGTCCGCAGCTTCTCGACCGAGCTGAGGTCGGTGCGGAGCCGGACCGCGCGGACCGTGTGCGCGGTGTTCTCGCTGACGTCCCTGACGAGCGCGGCGAGCAGCTGTTCCTTGCTGCTGATGTAGTGGTAGAGCCCGGGCCTGGTGATCCCGATGGCATCGGCGATGTCCTGCAGCGTGGTCCCGTCGTATCCGCGCTCGGCGAAGAGCCGGGTGGCGTGCTCGAGGATCTCCGACATCACCAGCTCGCGGCGCGAGGAGGACGTGCGTGTCCGCGTCGCGCGAGCCGGGGCCCCGTCGGCCGTGCGGCCGGCCGCGGCGGCCACCGCGCGATGGTTCCGGGAAGGGGGAGTCGCCATGGCGAGATGGTAAGCGCCGCCGAGACCGCGTGTCAGGCCGGGACGGGCACTGGGGTACAGGTCAGGGCGAAGGCGAGCTGCTGCAGTTGCAGGGCCCGGCCGAGGTGGTGGTGGTCGATGTTGTGCCCCACGCCGCGGGCCAGGGTGGCATCCACGCGGGGTGCGGAGGTGAACATCCCGGCGAAGGCCTCCACCCGGCTCTGGCCGGCGTTCCAGAGGGCCTCGTGCTCGGCGAGCACGTAGTGGACCGGTACCCGCACCTGTGCGGCGAGGTCCGCCGCGGTGCGCGGCCACTCGCCGACGATCTCGAGCAGTTCCTCGATCGGGCAGGCGGCCGCGGAGATCTCGGCGCGGCCGACGGCGTCGGGGGCGAAGGTTCCGTCCGGTCCGTACATGAACATGCGTCGCTGCTCGGGGCCGAACTGCACCGGGACACCGGGCGGCATCGAGTGCCAGGCACCGACGACGTGGTCGGGGGACACGGTGTTGACCCCGTGCAGCGCGATCCCCAGCAGCGGCCATCCGGGCTGGCGCGCGGCGAGGTGGACCGTGATGGCCGAGCCGATCGAGTGGGAGATCAGGACGACTCCCGGGTGACCGGGCCCGTGTTCGGCCCACAGCGCGGCGATCGCCTCGTCGAGGACCTCGGCGCTGCGGGCGAACGTCAGCTCGCCGGCGGGGAGGGGGTCGCTGCCGCCGTAGCCGGGCCGGTCGAGGGCGATCACGGTGAACCCGTTCGCCTCGGCCACATCGAGCAGGGAGAACCCGGGGACGTCGAAGTAACGTGCGGTGTAGCTGCCGCCGGGCAGGCACACCAGCAACGGAGTGTCCGGGTGGCCGGGTCCGGTCGCGATCCCGGTGACCCGCAGCCCGCCCGGGGTGCGGATGTCGATGTCGGTGCGCATCAGCTGCTCCTCTGCAGATGGTGGGGGTGTGCGATGAGTCAGAGCCAGTCGAGGACCGCGTCCGCGGCCAGTTCGATACCGGGGCGGTGGCCGGGCAGGGCGGCGCCGAAGTGGAGCCCCGGGATGATCCCGCGTTCCTTGTCCGGGGCGCCGATCGCGTCGTAGAGCTGGCTGGCGTCGGCGGGCAGGAGGGTCTGGTCGCCCGAGAACTCCAGGTACAGCGTGGGCACCGTGACGTGCGGTGCGGCCTTGGCGAACGAGGCGTTCGCCGACAGGCCGGACCAGGTCGACAGCCACGCGTCCGGGCTGGCGATGCGGCCGAACCCGACGGTGCCGTAGTTGATCAGGTGCGGGTACAGGCCGTGCAGCGAGCCGTAGGGACGGTCGTTGGGGTCGAGGGAGAGATCCACGTAATGCGGGTCGGCCTCGGTACGGTGGACGATGAGGAAGCGCGGGGCGAGGGCCGCGCGCCTGTCGGCGAGGTCACCGGTCTGCTTGAACCTGGCGCGGGCCTCCTCCCGGCGCGCGACCCAGTGGCGGGCGAGGTGGTCGAGGCGGACCATGCGTTCCCGCTGAGCCGCCCGGTACCGGGCCAGGAACTCCGGGGTGTAGCTCGAGCTTTCCGGCGGCTCGCGGAACCCGTTGCGGGGATCGAACAGGTCCAGCCCGGGATCGGCGGCCAGCGGATCCGCCTCGTCGGTCACGCTCGGGTCGATGCCGTGCAGCATCACCTGGCCCTGGCCTGGGTGGGCGGCCAGGAAGACCACGCCGTCGGGCACCGGCATCAGGGCCTCGGCGAGCCCGGCCGGCCGGCCGGCCGGGGTCCGCGCGATCCGGTCCGCCGGCGCGGCGGTGGCCTGCCAGAGGTAGAACGCGTTGAGGGTTCCCCCGCCGGAGTGCCCGAGCGCGACGAGCCGGTCGTAGCGCCCGCGGGGGATCGCGTACCCCGCGGCGACGTCCAGCAGGGCCTGTTCGTGGACCAGGTTGTGGTCCGTTCCGACCGCCCGCATCCCCTGGCTCCACACCGCGACGCCGGCCTCGAGCAGGAGGCCGATCATCGGGTGCCCGCTCATGTCGAGCCTGGGGTGGATCACGGTCACGCACGTGGTCGCGCCCGGCGGGTGGAACAGGGTGCCCTTGACGGTGGCGCCGTCGGCCGTCGGGACCTGATGCAGGCTGATCTCGGTGCCGGCCGGGATCGGCGCCGGTTCGGGGTGCCGGTGGCCGCCGAGCCGCTCCGTGTCCGGTGCCGCCAAGGTGCGGGTCGCGGGGATCATGGGTCCGGCTCGACCTTCAGGGCGTCCTTGTCGTACTGCACGACGCGCCCGTGGCCGACGGCGGCGAGCGCGCTGTACCAGACCGAGTGCCGTACCCCCGTGGCGCGGCGGTCGATGACCAGCGGGCCGTCCGAGGTTATCGTGACGTAGCCCCGGAGCCGCTCCACCCGGACGCCCGGCTGGGCCGCGGCCACCGCGGAGACGCCGGTGAACTCGGCGGCGTCGAGGAAGTAGAGAGTGGTCATGGCGCTCCTTTTCCGGCCGGGACTTGGGCGGCGATGAGCTCGGCCTTGCGGGCCCACAGCGCGTCGAGGGTCGGCTCGCCGTCAGTGGCCAGGACGTCGAGCAGCGCCTGGGCGGTCACCTTGGCATCCACCGCGTCGGCCGCGGTCAGTTCCCGCAGGGGACGGGCGATCTCGATCAGGATGTCGTTGGGGTCGCGGACGTAGATCGACTCGACCGTCTCGTGCATGACGCGCATGTCAATCCTCAGCCCGGCGTCCTCGATGCGCTTGGCGAACCCGTCGAGGTCCGCCAGGGTGTCCACGTGCAGCGCGACGTGCTGGCCGAGATCGAGTAGAGGCGGGCGGTTCTCGTCCCGGTAGGGCTCCTGGCCGAAGTAGTAGAAGAAGGCCAGGCAGTCGGCGTTGCCGATGTCGAAGAAGAAGTGCACAAAGTCCCGCTGATACTCCGGTCCCCACGCCTTGACCTGCATCGTTTGCACGAGCGGCAGGCCGAGGACGTCTCGGTAGAAGCCGATGGTCCCGACCGGGTCGAAGGTCGGGAACGCCATGTGGTTGATGCCGCGCACCCGGTGGCTGGCGGTGCCTCCCGGGTCGGCCTCCGGTGGGCGCAGCTGCGCCGTCGGGGAAGTCACGAGTCGTTTCCTTCCTGTCTGCTGTGCTGCCGAGTATGCCCGCATCGGGCCCGCGTGTCAACGAATGAGTCGTAAATTTGACGAATCAGTCGGCTTGTGCTTATCGTGCCTTCATGCAACTGGGACGTGTCGAGGTCATCGGCGGGGGCCCGGCCGGCCTGTTCGCCGCACGGCTCATCAAGGAGCGGATGCCGCACGCCAGCGTGCGCGTCAGCGAACGGTCGGTGCCCGACGACACCTTCGGCTTCGGGGTCGCGTTCACCGCCCGCACGCTGCGCGCGGTGGCCGAGGCGGAACGGGCGACATTCGACCGTCTGGTGGCGGCCTCGGTGCCGATGCCACCGCAGGAGATGCTGATCGACGGGGTGTCGGTCCGGGCCAAGGGCACCGGCGGGGGCATCGCGATCGCACGGTCACGGCTGCTCGCCGTCCTCCTCGACGAGGCGCTCCGGGCCGGTGTCGAGGTGGATCTCGGGGTGGAGCGCAATCTCGGCGACGTGCGGGAGGCCGGCCTGGTGATCGCCGCGGACGGCGCGGGCAGCAAAACCCGGGCCGAGCTCTCCGAGCACGTGGGCGGTCACGTCACCCCAGGCCGCGGGGTATTCATGTGGCTCGGCTGCGCAACCCGGCTGCGGTCGAACCTGTTCGTACCGGTGCGCACCGAGCACGGCCTGTTCACCATCCACGGCTACCCCTACGCCGAGGAGCGCAGCACCCTCGGGGTCGAGGCCGATGTCGGGACCTGGCGCCGCGCCGGCATGGACATCGCGACCGAGCGCACGCCGCTGACCGAGTCGGATGCCTTCAGCCTCGAGTACCTGCAGAAAGCCTTCGCCGGCCCGCTCGGCGGGGCCGAACTGCTCGGCAACCGCTCACGCTGGATGCACTTCCGGACCGTGTCCCTGCCCCGGTGGCACCATGAGAACGTGGTGCTCATCGGGGACGCGGCCCACACCGCGCACTATTCGGTGGGCTCGGGGACGAAGATGGCGCTCGAGGACGCCATCGTCCTGGCCGACAGCCTCACCGCCGGTGCAGAACCGGCGCTGGCCGGTGCGCTCCGACGGTACGAGGAAATCCGCCGTCCTCGCGTCGAGGCCCTGCAAGACGCGGCCCTGCGCAGTCAGCGCTGGTGGGACTCGATAGGCCACCGCCTTGACCTCCCCGCACCGCAGTTGATGCTGGCCTATCTCAGCCGGGGCGGGGTGGTTTCCGCCTCGCGCCTCGCCGGGAGCGACCCCGGCCTGCTCCGAGCCGGCCTCGCGGCGTTCGCCGGCACCGAACCCGCCGGCACCGAACCCGCCGGCACCGAACCCGCCGGCACCGAACCCGCCGGCACCGAACCCGCCGGCACCGAACCCGCCGGCACCGAACCCGCCGGCGATGAGCTCGCCGACGTCCGGACCTGGGTCCTGAGCCGGCCCTACGAAGGGGCGGCGCTTCGCGCGAGCGGTCGCGTCCTGGCTGAAGCGGGGCAGGCGGGCTACCGCGAGGTGCCAGGTGAGCCCTACGCCGTCACCGCCTCGCGCGCGGCCCATCCGGACGAGGCCCTGACGGCGGTGCTGGGCACCGATGTCGATGATCCCTGGTCGCCGGCGGCAGACGACGTACTCGACCGCTGCTTCGCACTCGCCGAGGCCGGCGCGGACGGGGTCCGGCTGGAGGGACGACCGGACCGTCCTGCGCTGCTCGACCGGCTCGCGCTCGCCGAGCGGATCCGTCGCCAGACCAAGTTGTTCACGGTGGTCGGCGCCCCCGCGGACCACATCGACGATCTCGTCGACGGGATCGTGGCCGGCCGCGCCGATCTCGTCGCGATCGCAGACTGACCTCCAACAAGCACGAAGGCGAGAGGTACCAGGACATGAACTCGCTCCACGGCAGCGAGGCCGGGAACAGCGTAGTCGACGGCGCCGGGGCCTCTTCTCCGCAGACCACGGCCCTGCCCGGGGTCGTCCCGCACCCCGCGGCGGCGGTGGACCGGTACGTGGCGACCGGGGCCTGGGGCTCGCGCTCCCTCCCCACGGCCTTCCGCCAGGCCGCGGCCATCTACGCCGAGCGCACGGCGCTGATCACGCCGGACACACGGCTCACCTACCGCGAACTCGACGCCCGCTCGGATGCCGTGGCCGCCGGGCTGCTGAGCTCCGGTCTGCGGCCGGGAGAACGGGTGCTGCTGCAGCTGACCAACTCCGCCACGGCGGTCGTCGCCTGGTACGGACTGCTCAAGGCCGGCCTGATCCCGGTCTGCACCCTCGCCATCCACCGCCGCCTCGAGATCGAGCAGATCGGCCGCAAGTCCGGCGCCGTGGCCCACCTCGTCCAGGCCGATTTCCCCGGCTACGACCTGGTCGGGCTGGCCCACGAGGCGGCCCGCCTGCTGCCCGCGATGCGGCAGCTCCTGACCGTGGGCGCGGCGCCGGACCAGCCAGGCCTGCGCATCGAGGACCTCCAGGACCATGAGGTCAATAAGACGGAACGGGCCGGGCTGATAGCGATCGCGGAATCGCTCGACGTGCACGGACCGGCCGTGCTGCAGCTCTCGGGTGGCACCACCGGAACACCGAAGATCATCCCCCGGCTGCACGCCGAGTACCGCTGCAATGCCGACCTGACCTCCGGGTGGTGGGGCCACACGGAGCAGAGCGTGCTCGCCTTCGGGCTCCCGCTCGCCCACAACGCGGCGCTCACCAACGGCCTGCACGCCGCCCACGGCGCCGGCGCCGCCCTGCTCCTCGCGACGCCCGCGGCCGACGTCATGCTCCCGCTGATGGCCGAGCACGGGGCCACGTGGACCATGAGCCCGCCGGGACTGGCCAGGGAATACCTGTCGCACCCGGCGTTCGACGACGCCGTCGCCCGGCTCGGGACCTGGGTGCTGACCGCCGCGCGTGTCCCCCGTCCGGTGTTCGACGAGCTGACCGGGCGGGGCGTGCACGTCACCCAGGCCTTCGGCATGAGCGAGGGGCTCTTCCTGTTCACCCCGCTCGATGCGCCCGCCAGCCTGCGGGCGCAGACCGTCGGTGTCCCGATCTCGCCCCTTGATGAAGTCCGGGTGCTCCGGCCCGGCACCGAGGTCGAGGTGGCCGAGGGCGAGACCGGAGAACTGGCCGCGCGCGGGCCCTACACGATCCGCGGGTACCTCGCCGCGCCCGACCGCGACCGCGAGGCCTTCACCGCCGGGGGCTTCTACCGTTCCGGCGACCTGGTGCGGGCACGCCGGTACGCCGGGACGCTGAGCTACTCGATCGAGGGCCGCGTCAAGGACCTCATCGACCGCGGCGGCGAGAAGATCAACGCCGAAGAGGTCGAGCTCCTGGTCGCGGGTCACCCCGCCGTGGCCGAGATGGCCCTGGTCGGCATGCCCGACCCCAGACTGGGCGAGCGCGGCTGCGCCTACGTCGTGCCCCGGGACCCGCAGAACCCGCCGACACTCGCCGGCATCTGCGCGCACCTGGAGGCTGAGGGCCTGGCCAAGTACAAGTGGCCCGAACGTCTCGAGCTCATCGACGCCCTGCCGCGTACCCAGGTCGGGAAGGTCTCCAAGGTGACACTGCGCGCCGACCTCGGCGCGAAGCTCGAACACGAGACGATCTCGCGCCGGCCGGCCGTCATCTGACCGCTGCCCGGGTAAATCTTGACGGATCCCGGACGAGCTACTATCAGCCGGCGCGTAAGCTATATTACCGTCCGGTAACTCGCCTCCCCCCCGCGAGTGCCGGGTGGTAGCCCGGCCTGGACCCCCCGTCCGGGCCGGGCATCCTTACTCGCCTCTGGAGCGCGACCACAGGTCGCGGCCGGGATCCTCGTCCTTTAGCTTTAGGGCGATGGAGGATGTCAAGAGCCGAGAACCCCTGTCGTTGATCGCGGCCTGGTTCCGGTCCAGCCGCAGGATGCTCGCCGCGGAGCTGAGCCAGGGTGGCTGGCTGAATTTCGGCGCGTTCCGCTGGTCGGACATTGACGTGCCGCGCGCGTTGCGGGCCGGGGTGGGGATGATCACCCCGCTCGCGCTCGGCCTGGCCACGAATCACCTTGAATACGGCGTCTTCGCCGCGCTCGGGGCGCTGCCCGCCGGGATGGTCTCGTTCCAGGGCGCGTCCCGGACCCGGGTGACCGCGGTGACGTTCGCGGCCGTCGGCATGGCGGTGGCCACGTTCGTCGGCGGGGTGTGCGCGTACCTCAGCGGCTGGCTGCTGTTGCCGGCGATTCTTATCTTCAGCTACCTGGCCGGCCTGATGGCCACGCTGGGGCAGCGGTTCCTGGTCGTCGGGCTCCAGTGGGCGATCCAGCTGGTCATCGCCAGCTCCATCCCGCTGGGGCCCGGGGACGCCGGGCTGCGGGCCCTGCTCGTGCTGGCCGGCGGGCTGTGGCAGGGGGCGCTGGTCGTCGCGTCCTGGACCGTCACGAGCGGCAACCAGGAACGGAACTCGCTGGCGGCCGCGTACCGGCTGCTGGCCGGCTACGCGGCCGACAGCTGCCGCCGGCCTGCCTCGTCGGGGCAGGTCCCGCCGCCCGCGGTGTTTGATTCGCAGGCGGTCACCGACCCGAACCCGCTGCTGCGCGCGCAGTACAGGTACCGGTTCCTGCTGCTGCTCCAGGAGGCTGACCGGATCCGGGTGAGCCTGGCCGCGGTGGCGGGCTACGGGCCCCAGTGCACGGTGCTCGAGCCCGTGGCGGGGGTTCTCGGCGGCGTCGCGGACGCGCTGGAGGCCCGGCGCGGCCATCAGGCGCTGGCCGATGCGCTGTGGGAGCGCGTGGCGGCGATCGAGCTGCCCGCGGACGTTCCGTGGCGGTGGGCGGCGGCCGGCCTGCTCGGCGAGCTGCGCGGTTCGGTGCGTACCCTGGGGCGGCTAGACGTGCGTGATGCCGAGCCGACCGCCGAGCCTGTCTCGCTGCCCGGCCACAAGCGGGGCGCGCGACGCTCCGCGCTGAAGTCGGCGCTGCTCACGCTGGCGGCCAACGTGGGGACCTCCACCGAAGCGGGGCGGCACGCGCTGCGGCTGGCCCTGGTCGCGGGCATCGGTGAGATCGTGGCCCAGGCCTCGGGCCTGCCCAAGGCGTACTGGATCGTGCTGACCATCCTCATCGTGCTGCGGCCGGACTACGCGTCCACGATCTACCGCGGGGTGCAGCGGGCCGGCGGCACCGTCATCGGCGGCGGGCTTGGCCTGGCCACCGCGCTGCTCCTGCACGCGGGAACGGCCGTGCTGGTGGCCGCGGTCGGCGTGACGATGACCGTGGCGTACGCGGTGTTCGCCGTCAACTACCTGCTGTTCGCGGTGTTCCTGACCGACTTCGTGGTGACGCTGCTGGCGCTGCTCGGCGAGACGGCGGAGAAGACGGTGACGGCCAGGCTGATCGGGACGGGCGTCGGCGCGGCGCTGGCGCTGATCGGCTACCTGGCCTGGCCGTCCTGGGAGGGTGAGTCGGCGCAGCAGAAGCTGGCCCGGCTGTTCGAGACGCAGGCGCACATCGGGGCGCTGGTGCTGCGGGCCTACGTGCGGCCAGGTGCGGTGGACGCCCGCACGCTGCAGGCGGCGTCGCGGACCGCGCGGAAAGCCCGTTCGGATGCCGAGGCGTCCGCGGACCGGCTGAACGACGAGCCGTCCCGGCCGCCGATGACCGCACGGCTCGCGTACAGCCTGACCGGGATCGGCCGCCGGATGGCGCACGCCTCGCTGACCCTGCAGGCGGCGCTGGAGAGCACGCGCGCGAGCGGCACCGCGGAGCCGAGCGGCACCGCGGAGCCGAGCGGCACCGCGGAGCCGAGCGGCACCGCGGAGCCGAGCGGCACCGCGGAGCCGAACAGCACCGCGCAGGCGAGCGGCGCCGCCGCGGCGGCGGACCGGTTCGCCGACGGCATCGAGACCGCGGCGCGGGTGGTCGCCGGATCGCTGCGCAGCCTGGGGGTGCCGGGCGACATGCCCCCGCTGCGGGAGCTGCAGACCGCTCTCTACGAACAGCTCACCGGGCCGGGCCAGGGGCGCCTGGCCGGCCAGGACACGGTCCTGTCGGGCGTCACCGACGAGCTCGCCGATGCGCTCGACAGCGCCGCCGACATCCTGCATCGCCGGCTGGGCGCGACGGTCGCGGCAGGCACGGCTCAACCGCCGCGGGCTTCAGGGCTTTCGCCGGCCGAGGGGACCGGATGATCTCTACCGCAAGGTGAACCCGAGGGAGGCGGCCGCGTCTTCCGGTGGCCGCCCGGCCCACAGGCGAGCGTAGCTGCCGGTGGTGGACAGCGATCTGGTCTCGACCCGGTCCAGGTACAGGCGGCCGCGGAGGTGGTCGACCTCGTGCTGGACGATACGGGCCGCCCACCCCGAGAACACCCGGTCGACGGGGCGGCCGTGCTCGTCGAGCGCTTCGACCCGGACGGCCCGGTGGCGGGCCACTACCCCGGTGAGCCCGGGGACGCTCAGGCACCCTTCGTAGAAGCTGGCCTGACCGGGGTCATCGACGAGCCGGAGCGCGGGGTTGACCAGGACGGTGAAGTCCAGACCGTTCCGTTCTCTGATTGTCCGTTCCTCCTCGGTCAGCTGACCCCAGCGCTCCGGGCCGTCTTGCAGCACCGCGAGCTGGATGGGCACGCCGACCTGGGGCGCGGCCAGCCCGACGCCGGGCGCGGCTTCCATGGTGGCCCGCATCCGGGCGATCAGCAGCCGCAGCTCGCTGGTGCGCAGATCGGCGGGGCCGACCGGCTCAGCCGGGCGGCGCAGGACCGGATCACCGCATTCGACGATGGGCAGCACGCCTGGACCGCTCATGGCCGCCTAGCCTAGTCGCCGGCGTCCTGGCGGACGCCGGTGTCCGACGCCCGCTGGATCGCCTCGAGCAGCTGGTGGTACCGGACGGCGGCGGCGAAGTCCGGTGTGGCCGGCTGACCTTGGGTGATCGCCCGGGCGAACTCGCGGTACGCCGCGGCGACGTTTCTCGGCGGCCCGGCGGGCACGGCCGCGGGTACCGGAGTGAAGCGCCCGGGCACCGGCAGGTCCGCGACTGAGCCGTCGGGCTTGCCGATGGAGACGGCCCAGTCGGTGATGTGGATGCCGCCCGGCGTCGCCGGCCGGACCACCAGGGTCGCCTCGGTGCCTACGATCCGCAGCTCGAAGCCCGGCGTGACCGGCGCAGATCCGCCCTGCACCGCCACCGACGCCACCGCGCCCCCCTCGAGCCGCCCGGCCAGGACGACCTGATCCGGGGCGGTCACCGGCACGGTACGCCCGGTCTCGATGACCGTGGTCTCGGTGTTGACCAAGGCCACGACGGCCGTCAGCTCGCGGAACTCCCGCGTTCCGATCGTGCTCACGGCTCGATCCTACCTTTTAGCGACTAATCAGATGGGAAAGATAGGCAATCGGCCGCCCGGTGATCCCGGCCGGCCATACTGGGCCTCGTGGAACTTCGCGACGCCCGTGACCGGGCCTACGGCATGCTCAGCCTCCCCGGCCGCGGCGAGCCCGCGGCGGCCGAACAGTGACGGACCGGGTCGACTACGACGAGTTCGGGCTGTTCCACCAGAACGCCGAAGAGCACGGCCTGCCCTTTGACCGCCCGCCGACGGTACGGCGGGTCTTCGCCGAGGTAGACCCCGTCGCCTCCGTCGCCTCCGTCGCCCCCGCTGCTCCCGCACCCCGTGGCCGGCGGCTGAGCGCGCTGGTGTGGCACGACGGGGACCCGGAACTGGTCCTGTTGCACGGCGGATCCCAGAACGCCCACACCTGGGACACGGTGGCGATGGCCCTGGACCGTCCCCTGGTGGCCATCGACCTCCCCGGGCACGGCCACTCGGACGGCCCCGGACACCGCCCGGAAGGCCAGCTGGACGCCCGCGGCAACGCGGCCGACGTCGCGGCCGCCATCCGCCAGCTCGCCCCGGCCGCCAAGGCGGTGATCGGCATGTCCCTCGGCGGGCTCACGACCATCGCGCTCAGCGCCGAGGCGCCGGAACTGGTCCGCAAGGTCGTTCTCGTCGACGTGCTGCCGGGGATAAAGGCGCAGCGATCTCGGCACATCACCGACTTCGTCGCCGGCCCCGCCAGCTTCGCCAGCCTGGACGAGCTCTTGGACCGGACGGCCCGGTTCAACCCCGGCCGGTCCCGGTCGTCTCTCCGCCGCGGAATCTTGCACAACGCCGAACAGCAGCCTGACGGCACCTGGGTGTGGCGCTGGGCCCGCCACCGCCGTCCCGCCGTCTCGGCCAGTTCCGCGCCAGCTGCTCCCGCGCCAGCCAGCCCGGCCGCCGGAACCCGCTACGGGGAGCTCTGGGAGCCGCTGTCGTCGATCACGGTGCCGCTGCTGCTCGCCCGGGGGATGCGGCCGGACTCGGTTCTGGACGACGACGACGAGCGGGAGCTGCTCCGCCGTCTGCCTTCGGCCCAGGTCGTTCACGTCGAGGAAGCCGGCCACAGCCTGCAGGGCGACACCCCCCTCGAGCTCGCCGCGATCATCGACCGCTTCGTCTTCGGCTCCTGACGCCGAGTAACCCCAGCACCCCCGCCAACCCCAGCACCTCCTCCAGCCCCGCGTCCGGCCCCGCCCGGAGCGTATGGATGTTACAACCTGCACATTCTTTTGTGCAGGATGCCACAACCACACCATAAGGTAATTAAGCGAAAACTGGTCCGAGCGGTAACTGACGGCTACCCTCGCGGTCAGGTGTGGTGCGAGAGGCTCGTGGTACAGCTGTTGAGGGTTGCCGTCGATCCCGCTGCGCGATACAGCCAATTCGCCAGAGCTTGACCTCCGGGCTGAGGGTTCCAGGCGCTCAACGCCGTGGAGCACCTCGGTCAGCAGGTCCTGCACCACCGTCCGTTCGGTCCAGAAAACGCGAAAGCTGCAGTGGGAGGCCATCCGCGCGGCGGCAGACCAAACCCAAGGACGAGCGGACGCGTTTTCACCCTGTTGCGGCGCGTTCGATGCGGGCTCCTATTGCCGGTTCCCCTGACCCTCTGACAGGCTGTCAAAGCGGTCCGAGCCGTCGACGAGCGTCCTGCGTGAAGAACGAGGGATACTGGACGGGCAGGGCCTAACTGGAGTGGAAGGGGTGCCGTCACCATGGTGCGGGTGATCATGCTATCCCCGCCCGGCGCCGGCAAAGGCACCCACGGCAGGTGGCTGACGCGGCAGACGGGCGCCGCGCACATCTCCTCGGGAGACCTACTGCGGGCGGAGGTGGCGCGCGGGTCCGGCCTGGGACGGCAGGTCGCCGAGTACACCGCGCGCGGGGACCTCGTCCCGGACGACCTGATCTTCAGCATCCTCATACCAGCCGTGGTCGCCGCGGCCCGCGAAACGGGCGGCTTCGTGCTCGACGGATTCCCGCGCACCATGCCCCAGGCGCTGCGCGCGGCGCAAGTCGGCGTCGAACTCGGCCTCACCAGCGACGGCGTCATCTATCTGACCGCGCCGGAGGAAGAGCTCGTCGCCCGGATACTCGACCGGGCGCAACGTGATGGCCGGCCCGATGACACGCTCAGCGTGGTCCGGCACCGGCTCGCCGTCTACGCCAAGGAAACCGCGCCGCTGGTCGACTATTACCGCAGCCGCGGCATCCTGCTCGAGCTGAGCACTGACCGCCCCGAGGCAGCTGTCCGCGCGGACCTGCGGGACTGGCTCCAAGCCCGCGGGCTGGTGCGGCCGCTGGCGGGAGAATCCCAGACCCTGCCGGACGGAACCTGAACATCCGGTCCGGGTCAGATGCCAGGTCGGACCCGGGTCAGCGCAGGAAGGCGGCGGGGACGCCGCTGTCCACCGGGATGTGCAGGCCGGTGGCGTAGCTCTCGTAGTACTTCTGGTAGTCCTCCCGGTAGGCCACGTGGCGTTCGCGCAGCCGGGCGAGCTGCTCGTCCAGGGGCGCCGCCGGGGGCACGTCGAGCACCATCGGGCGCACCTTGGTCCGCAGGAAGTGGTCGGGGAACGAGGTGCCGAGGGCGGCCAGCCGGGGGTGTCCGGCCCGGGCGAGGAAGAAGTCGAACGCGGCGACCATCTCGTCCTCGCGCTCGACCCCGGGGTAGACGTCCGCCAGAGCGCGCAGCCGGTCCAGCCGCAGGACGGCCAGGCCCGGCTCGGTCAGGGTGCCGAGGTTACCGCCGGAGCCCTTCACCCAGAGCAGCTCGACGGGCTGGCCGGTCACCGAACTCGACCCCGCCGACTCCAGGCTGGACCCCTACCGAGACCGGGTTCTGCTGCTCTGACGAGTTATATTCTGCGATCTTCACATAATTACCCGGGCCAGCGTATTCCGCTAACGGCTGGGGAGCGACCGCGGCAGGCCGAACCAGGGCAGCACGCTGTTCTCGAAGCGGGTCATGGCGCAGATCCGATGGCCGGCCAGGGTGAGCACGACGAAGCCGGTCGCATGGCTGATACCGCCAGGGGCCCGGACATAGAACCCGAACGCCGGCTGGCCGTTCGCGCGGGCCGGCACCAGCTCGTACGTGCGGTCAGAGCCGAGCAGCAGAGCGCAGAAGCCAGCCACGACGTCGCGGCCTTCGTATTCCAGGGGCATCGGCGGCATGGACATGAAGACGTCGTCGGTCAGCAGGGCCACCAGCGCGTCGAGATCGGCGGATTCGTACGCGCGGACGAACCTGGCCACGAGCGCTTCCTCGGCCGGTGACCCGGCCATCGCCGGCGGCTCGCGGTCAGCGCGGGCCGGCTGACGGCGCTGCAGGCTGGCCCGTGCCCGCTTGAGGGCGCTGGTGACCGACTCGGTGGTCGAGTCCAGCATCTCGGCCACCTCGTTCGCATGGAATCCGAGGACATCGCGGAGCACGAGCACGGCGAGCTGGCGCGGCGGAAGCAGCTGAAGCGCCGTCACGAACGCCAGCGAGATCGACTCGGTCTGCTCGAAGCGAGCCTCGGGTCCGGGCGGCACGTCACCCGGCAGGAAAGCATCAGGAAACGGCTCGAGCCACATGACCTCGCCGAGCCGCGTCGGTTCGGGTGGCTGCACGCCGGGCACATCCCACTCCTTGGCCGGTCGCCGGCTGGCCGAGCGACGCGCCTTGAGGCACCGGTTAGTGGCGATCCGGTACAGCCAGGTGCGCAGCGAGGCGCGCCCGGCGAACCCGGCCAGGCCCTGCCAGGCGTCCAGCAGCGTGTCCTGCAGGGCGTCCTCGGCGTCGGCGAACGATCCGAGCATCCGGTAGCAGTGCACCTGCAGCTCTCGCCGGTACGGCTCGGTCAGCTCCCGGAACGCGTCCCCGTCCCCCGCCCGTGCCCGGGCGATCACCTCCGCTGTCACCGCGCCCACCCTAGCCTCACCTCTCTGCCGAGCCGCACTTTGAAGTACAGATCCCGGCCGCGGCCCGAACTGGGCGGCCGGCGGCCGCCCACTTTCCCGGCGCCGGAGTCTCTGCATCTGTGGCAGCTAGCCACCTAGCAGATGGAGAACGGAAATGGGAAAGATCGTCATCAGCACGAACGTCTCGCTCGACGGAGTGGTCCAGGACCCGGACGGTCAGGAGGGCTTCAGGCTCGGCGGCTGGTTCGGCGAGTTCGGGGGCAAGGACCTCGAACAGTGGACCAAGGTCTCGCTCGCCGAGGCGCTGCGCGCCGAGGCCCTGCTACTGGGCCGGCGCACCGACGAGTGGTTCGCCGCGCGGTGGGCGGGCCGGACCGGCGAGTGGGCGGACCGGCTGAACAGCCTGCCCAAGTACGTCGTGTCCTCGACCGTCGAAGAGCCGAAGTGGAGCAACGCGACGGTCCTGCCGGGCAAGGTGGCGGACGAGGTACCGGAGCTGAAGCACAGGATCAGCGGGGACATCGTCGTCTACGCCAGCTATCAGCTCGGGCGTACGCTGCTGGAGCACGATCTGGTCGACGAGCTGCGACTGGTCGTCTTCCCGGTCGTGCTTGGGGCCGGCGAGCGCCTCTTCGGCAAGACCAGCGACAACAAACCCATGCGCCTCGTCGACACCAAGACCATCGGTGACGGCCTCGCCTTCCTCACCTACCAGCCCGTCCGTGACGCGGCCGGGGTGTAAGTCCGCGGAGCTATCATCGTCGCCTACTCTCGATCACAGGCGTGCGGTGCATTCAGGCAGCTGGCTCGCTGGCTGGTGGCGAGAGGCGGCGGGCCTGCGCGATGACGTCGGAGGCGGGCGGCGGCGCCGAGGGGGGCCCGCCGATCCGCACACCGGATCAGCGGGTCCGGGTCTTCGTGTCCTCGACGCTCAGGGAACTCGCGGCGGAGCGGACCGCGGCCCGGACCGCGATCACGAGGCTGCATCTCACCCCGATCATGTTCGAGCTCGGGGCGCGGTCGCACGCCCCGCGTGAGCTGTACCGGGCCTATCTGGCCCAAAGCGAGGTCTTCGTCGGAATCTACTGGCAGCAGTACGGCTGGGTGGCCCCTGGCGAGGAGGTCTCCGGTCTCGAGGACGAGTACCTGCTGTCCGGGGACAAGCCCAAGCTCATCTACATGAAGGCCGCCGCGGAGCGCCAGCCCCGGCTGACCAAGATGCTGGCGCGGGTCGAGGCCGACGACCGGGCGTCCTATAAGCACTTCGACACCGCCGACGACCTGGCCGAACTGCTCGCTGATGATATGGCCGTCCTGCTGACCGAGCGGTTCGCGCGGTCGGTCCCGGCCGCGGCGCCGGACCGGGGACCGGCGCCGCTGCCGGCGCCGCTGACCCCGATCGTGGGCCGGGAGGATGAGATCGGTGCCGTGGTCGCCCTGCTCCGCGACCCGGACGTGCATCTGGTCACGCTGATCGGGCCGGGCGGCATCGGCAAGACCCGGCTGGCTATCGAGGTGGCCAGGCAGATGAGCGCGGCCAGGCCGGCCGACCTGGACGGGGTGTCGTTCATCGACCTGGCCGCCGTCCTCGACGCCGCGGGATGGCCCGAGGCCGTCACGGCCGTTCTCGGCATCCGGCCGGAGGGCACCCGCCCGGTGCTCGACCTGCTTATCGACCGGCTCCAGGGCAGGCGGCTGCTGCTCGTCCTGGATAACGTCGAGCAGCTGGTCGCGGCCGCATCGGACCTGGGTACCCTGCTCGCGGCGTGCCCGGACCTCACCGTGCTGGTCACCAGCCGGATCGTGCTGCGGCTGCGCGGGGAGCATGAGGTCGCGGTGGCGCCGCTGCCGATCCCGTCCGCCGGCCCGCAGGCCGATGCCGAGAGCATCGGGCGGTCGGCCGCCGTGCGGCTGCTGGTCGCCCGCGCCCGGCAGGTACGACCGGACTTCGCCGTGACCTCGGACAACGCCGCCGCGGTGGCCGAGCTGTGCCGCCGGCTGGACGGCATTCCGCTGGCCCTGGAGCTGGCCGCCGCTCAGCTGCGCCTGCTGACCCCGGCGATGCTGCTGCGCCGGCTCGGCACCGGGATGGACCGGTCGCTGGACCTGCCGGCGACCGCGGTCGATACGCCGGACCGGCAGCGGACGCTGCGGGCCACGATCCAGTGGAGCTACCGCCTCCTGGGTGCCGCCGAACGGACCCTGCTCACCCGGCTCTCGGTGTTCAGCGGCTCCTGGACCGTCGAGGCGTCGGACGCGGTCGGGACGGTCGACGGCGACCTGGACGCCGTCGACACCCTGGCCTCCCTGCTGGCCCAGAGCCTGATCCTGATCGACGAGTCGGACCCCGCCGAGCCCCGCTTCCGGATGCTGAACACCATCCGGGCCTACGCCCGGGAGCAGCTGGCCGAGCGCGGCGACGCCGACGCCGCCATTATCCGGCTGACCCGCTACCTGGTCCGTGTCGTCGAGACGGTCCGGGACGCCCTGCAGGGACCGGATCATCGCGAGGTGAGCGCGCGCCTGGACCGCGAGCGTGACGAGATCCGCTCGGCGATCGACTGGGCCCTGCAGACCGACGACGCGGAGACCGTCGGCCGGCTGCTCACCCCGCTGTTCACCTACTGGTGGAGCCGCGGGCTGCTGCCGGTGACCAGTGAGCTGGCTGAGCGGGCGGCGGCGCTGCCGTCGGCGGCGAGCCTGGCGCCCTATGCGTCCGCGCTCCTGCTGGAGGCCCGGGGAATATCCATGGTGATGATCGGGCGGGCGGCCGAGGCCGCGCCGCTGCTGCGCCGCACGCTGGAGACGGCGACCTCCCTGGGTGATCGCCGGCTGGCGGCCTACGCGCTGCTCGGACTGGGCGGGGCGCTCGTGCTCCCCGCTCTCGGCGAGGCATGCGAGCGGCTGGATGACGCCGCCGGGGCCTTCCGCGAGATCGGCGACCGGTGGGGCCTGGCGCTGACGCTGTCGACCCGCGGTCAGCTCGCTCTGCTGGCGGGCGAGGTCGCCGCGGCGCGGACGATGCACGAGGAGGCCCTGGCCGCGGCCCAGGCGATCGACAACCACTACCTGCAAGCGCAGGTCCTGGACATGCTCGGACTCGACGCCGCCACGGCAGGCGACATGGCCACTGCACGAGACCGCTACGCCGCCGCGGCCGAACTGCATATCCGCCTGCTCGACTACGAGGGTTCGGCCTACGGCCTTTCCGGGCTCGCCGGACTGGCGCTGGCCCGGGGCCGAGCACCGGCCGCGGCGCGGCTGATCGGCGCATCCGGTCACGCGCGCCGGGTCGTCGGGGCGACGATCTGGCCGGGTATGCAGTCGACGACCGACGATCTGGCCGCCGCGGTGGCCGGTGCGCTGGGACCGGCCGCGTTCGCGGCGGCCACGGCGGCCGGCGCCCGCATGCGCATCCCGGACGCCCTCCGTTGCGGACTGGCGGCCACCGCGGAGCAGACCAGGTCAGATCCGACCGCGCCGCCGCCCTCCGCGCCACCGGAGCCGGGACCGTAACACCGGCCCGGCAGGCGCGGCCGGGCTTCACCGCGGTGGCTAGTCGTCGGCGCCGATGACCTGGAAGTTCTGGTTGACGAAGATGTGGTGGGGCCAGTTGACGCCGATGTTGTGAACCTCGTAATCGCCGTTGCTCAGCTCCACGACACGGTCGATGACGCCGCCCGGGTAGGCGGCCAGCGCCGCCTCGGTCGCCTTGTCCGCGGTGGTCCCGCTGGCGAGCGTCCCCGACCCTTGCGTGTAGTCCGACGGGATCTGGCCGACCGTCTGGGTTGAGCCCGACTTGCTCTTGGTGAAGCTGATCGTCTGTCCTCCCGGGTTCGATCCGCTGGTGGCGGGCGGCTGCACGATGACCTGGGCGGCGGTGATGGTCGTGCTGTCGGTGGTGCCCAGCACCAGGACGGGTTCACCGGTGGTGACGGCGCCGGGCGTGGCCGGGCTGGTCCCCTTCTCGTAGGTGGTGGAGGACGCCTCCTTGATGGTCACCTTCTCGCCCGTCGCGGTGGTCAGCGTGAACCCGGAGGAGGACACGCTGGTGATCGTGCCGGTTGACCCGCCCGCGGCCGGGCCGGACCGGGCGTTGGAGCCCCCGCCGGATCCGGACCCGCTGCTGCTGGCGGACGGCGAGGCCGTGGCGCTGCTGGCCGGCGTGCTGCTGGCAGCGGCCGTGCCCGATGTGCTGCTGCAGGCGGCCACCGTGGCGATCAAGCCGGCCGCGGCTGCGGCCGCGATGACCTTGCTGCGCTTATTGGAAAACATGTGCCTGACTCCTGTCGTCGAGATCCTTCATCCCAGGTATCGCCGGCCGCGCCGCAGATGCCGTGTAAAAAGCCCGGAAGGCGGCTGCAAGGTTGTGCAGCGTGGGCTGAGGGCCAAGGCATCCGCAAAAAGTCAGCAAGGTAACGCCAAGGCCACCGGGATCACGGACCCGCTATCTCATCGGGTGATTAATGAGCGCGCCATGTCGTTCCGGCATAAACAGAAAGAATGGCCCTGGCGAGCCATCCGGCGCGAAACGCCACGCGCCTCGGCTGGACCCGCGCGGGCCGTCGGCCGCGAGACAGCTAACTCACCTGGCCTTGCGATCCGGTTGGGGTCTGCTTGGAGATATCTGCCTGCGGCAGGCCACACGGAACGCCGCGCCGCGGCCGGGTGCGGTCTCGACGTCGCCTTCACGGCTTCTTCTACGGGGGCGGGATCCGCAGTACGTACCCGAAACCACGGACCGTGTGGATCAGCCTCGGCTGCGCCTGGTCGACCTTACGCCGCAGGTAGCTCAGGCACGGCTCGAGCACGTTGCCGTCGCGGGCCGGGTCGTGCTCCCAGACCTGGTCCAGGATCTGGTCCTTGCTGACCACCCGCCCGGCGTTCACCATCAGGAACCGCAGCAGCCGGTACTCGGTGGGTGTCAGCGCGACCAGGGCGCCGGCCCGCCTGACCTCGTGCGCGTCCTCGTCGAGCTCGAGGTCGCCGATGGACAGCCGCGAACCGGCACCCTCCGGCTTGTGCGTTTCAGCACCGCCCGGATGCGGCCGAGCAGTTCCTCCAGGCTGAAGGGCTTGGTCACGTAGTCGTCCCCGCCCATCGCGAAGCCCCGGACGCGGTCCGGCACGTCGTCCCGGGCCGTCAGGAAGATCACCGGGACCTCAGCACCCCCCGAACGTATCCGGCGGAGCACCTCGAACCCGTCCCCGTCGGGCATCATCACGTCCAGCAGGACCAGGTCCGGCCGGCCCGACGCCATGGCACGCGTCGCCTCGCCGCCGCTCGCCGCCGTCATGACCTCGAACCCCGCCAGGCGGAGCGATCCCTACAGCAGCTCCAGGATGGTCGCCTCGTCATCCACGACCAGCAACCGCGCCGGTGGCGCAACGGAATTCACGGCCCCATCATGCGAGCCGAACCTGACCGGCCGCTGACCGTGGACCGCAAGTCAGCTCCAGGACTGGTCAGGTTCGGCAGCACGCCGAGCGCCACCGCCGTGCCGACGTCGGCGATGCTCACCTGCGGATCTGGGTGAGCGCGGCAGCCCTCAGGGCAGCTCCGCGGGGAGCTGAACCGGCTGCCGGGCCCCCGGGCGGATGGCGAGCATCGCGATGAGCGTTCCCAGGGCACCCAGCTGGATGGCGAGGTCGGCGAGGTTAAACGAGGCGCGCGAACCGGCGACATGAATCCAGTCCACGACCGCGCCCCGGCCAAGGCCGGGAGCCCTGAAGACCCGGTCCGCGAGATTTCCCGCCGCGCCTGCCAGCACGGCGGCCAGGCACAGCGCGACAGCCCGGCTCCGGGTACGAAAGGCCAGCGTGCCCGCGAGCGCCACGATGACGACGCCCGCCACAGTGATCACCGTAGGGTAGGCCGCCCCGATCCCGCCGCTCGCGCCGGTGTTGCGGATCAGATGTACCGTCAGCCAGCCACGGGCGGGGCCGCGAGCAGAGGCCGGATCCAGCGTCAAGACCAGGTTCTTGCTGACCTGGTCCGCGGCCAGAATTCCGGTTCCCATGGCACACATCGCCCACCGTATGCTGGGCCGCCTGACCGCGGCGTCCGCAGGACTGATCACCATAGGCGCAACAATATGTCCGGACTTGACCCAGGCCCTGTGGCCTGTCGTCTCCTCGACCGGGCTGGACGGTCAACTCAGGGCCGGTTCTACCCTCGGATCGGCGCTGCGAAAGTGATTCGTCCAGGATCTTGGTCGCGGAACGCGGCGTTCTTCGGCCGCTGCGGTAATTGGGGTGCATAACCTCCGCAATCGGCAATAGGCCTATCCGTCTGGACAAAACTGTCCATAGCCCTCGAAATCCGTGCTGTCTGCTGCGAATGGATCGACGACTCGGGACATAGCCGGTATCGCATTTACAGTCGCGCCGGAGCGGTGTTACCGTCCTGTTGTTTCGGATTGTTGATTCCTGAGCGCATAACGCGCCCTGTGGGAGTCGGGTTAGGGGCGCCGGGACATTCTCGGGGGAACGGAGGGAGACATCTTGCGGGTACGAAGGAAGGCCGCGATCACCGTCGGCGTAGGCTCGCTCATCACCGCCGTGAGCGGGCTGGCGGCCCTGGGCGTATCAGGGGCTGCGGGAGCGTCTGCGGTGACAGCGGCACCGCAGGCCGTGGTCAGTATTCATCCGGACGTGATACATGCGGGGCGGGCGCAGGCCGTACCGCCGACGACGGCGGACTGCGAGGCCGCATACGATGTCGCCTGCTATCAGCCGGCGCAGATCGAGCAGGCTTACAACCTGCCGACGCTGTACGCCAAGGGCATCACCGGCAAGGGGACGACGATCGCGATCGTCGATTCCTTCGGGTCACCAACGATCCAGAGGGATCTGGCGACCTTCGACACTACGTTCGGGCTGCCCGCGCCGCCGTCGGTCACGATCATCCAGCCAGCCGGCGCAGTGCCGCGGTTCGACCCGGCCAACAGCCAGATGCTCGACTGGGCGGACGAAACCACGCTGGACGTGGAGTACGCGCACGCGGCGGCGCCCGGGGCGAACATCCTGCTGGTCGAGACGCCGGCCGCGGAGACCGAGGGAGTCACCGGCTTCCCGCAGATCGTCCAGGCCGAGGAGTATGTGCTCCGCCACTACCCCGTGGACGTGATCAGTCAGAGCTTCTCAGCGACCGAGCCGACGTTTCCGTCCCTCGCCTCGGTGCAGGCCCTGCGCGGTGCCTACGTTGAGGCGGCCCGGCAGCACGTGACCGTGCTCGCCGCATCGGGAGACTCGGGCGCGACCGACGCTGAGCGGAACGGGCAGACCCTCTTTATCTCGCCCGTGACGTCCTGGCCGGACAGCGACCCGCTGGTGACCGGCGTCGGCGGGACCCAGTTGCACCTGGACGCCGACGGCAGCCGTACCTCGCCCGACACGGCGTGGAACGACACCTACAGTCTGGCCACCAACCGGTTCATAGACGGTGACAACGGCCCCAACCCGCTGGCCAGCGGCGGCGGGAAGTCGGTCCTGTTCGGCAGGCCCGCTTACCAGGACCTCGTGCGGAACATCGTCGGCAGCAGCCGCGGCGTTCCGGACATCTCGATGAGCGCGGCGTGCAACGGGTCCGTTGACGTCTACCAGAGCTTCCCCGGTGAGCCGGCGGGCTGGTACCCGACCTGCGGCACCAGCGAGGCCACCCCGCTGTTCGCGGGTGCCGTCGCGCTCGCGGCCCAGGTGGCCCGTCACCCGCTGGGGCTCATCAACCCGGCGCTGTACCAGATGGCGGCGTTGAAGAGGCCGGGGATCGTCTCGGTCGTCTCGGGCAGCAATACGGTGTCGTTTACCCAGAACAGCCAGAATTACACGGTCACGGGTTATCCCGCGCAGGCGCGATACAGCCTGGTCACCGGTGTCGGTACCGTGAACGGCGCGCTGTTCGTGCCCGAACTGGCCGCCGCGGCCGGCCGCTTATTCGCCATCCGGCTTGAGGGCCAGACGCGGACCGCGGGCGGCGGGGTCTGCCGGTTACCAGTGGCCGTGATGGACGACCTCGCCGGCCGGGCGGCGGTTGGGATTGGCGATGGGCCGCAGCGGCCGGTCCGCCGGGTAGCCCACGCCGAGGAGGAAGGTGACATCGTGATCGGCGGGTACGCCCAGGATCTTGCGGGCCGCATCCTGGTCGCCGACCGACGCGTGGGCGGTGCCGATGCCGAGGTCGGCGGCGGCGACGGCTATGGCGTAGGTGGCCTGGCCGAGGTCGTAGTAGTCGAGCAGGCGGGTACGGTCGTCCTCGGCCCTCGGCAGCACCAGGGCGATCGCCGCGGCCGCGCCGGCGATGTGGCCGGCGCCCTGCCACACGGTGGACAGCGCCCGGAGCTGATCCGGGTCGGTGACCACGACGAAGTCCCAGTGCTGCCGGTTGGATGCCGACGGCGCCCGTCGGCCTGCCTCGGTGATCCGGTCGAGATCGCTGGCCGACACGGGGTCAGGCCGGTAGGCGCGGACGTTGCGGCGGGCGCGGATGGCGTCCCAGGTTTCCACGGCAGGGTCCTCCTCAGCGAGGCATATCCAATTTTTCCGACGGGGATACTGTACTAACCGGCCTGATCCGGCGCCCCTTGCTGGATCCGCGCCGGCCGGCCTATTACTGCGGGAGGCGCTTCTTTGCCTCTTCGTAGAGGTCGGCGGGGAGGGGCCCCTTCTCGGCTATCGCAATGTTCGCGGCCAGATGCGCCGGGTTGGCGGTGCCGACGATGGTGGTCGACAGGGCCGGGAGGCTGAGGGTGAACCGGAGGACGAACTCCATCGTGGACATGCCCGCGTCGGCGAGCACCTCCTCGATGCCCGAGCTCTCCCAGTTCCGCTGGCCGAGGCCTGGCTTCTGGGTGAGCGGGCCGGTCCGCCAGTTCTTCTCCTCCGACGCCGCGCCCCGGGCCGCACCGCCCCGGATGAGCGTTCCCGCGCCCGCCTCCGCGGCCTCGGTGATGAGGTTCTCATGGTCGCGCTGGACGGCCGAGTAGGGGATCTGGAAGGCGTCGAAGACGTTCATGGCGAGGTGGTCGGGCAGGTCAGGGAGGATGCCTGACATGCCGATGAACCGGACCTTGCCCTCGTTCCGCAGCGCCTGGAGCGTCTGGACCGTGTGGTTCTCCTCCAGCGTGGCCCTGCTCGGGGACATGTGCACCTGGACGAGATCCAAGTGGTCCGTACCCAGCCGCCGCAGCGACCGCTCGACCACCGCGCGGACGTTGCCGGGGCTGTAGTCGTGCGGGTACGGCGGGGGCGCGTCCGCGGGCACCTCGAGGAGGCAGCCGCACTTGGAGGCGAGGAAGAACTCAGCACGCCTGTGCCCGACGTAGCGCCCGATAAGCTCCTCGCTGCGGCCGTAGTCGGGCGAGGTGTCGATCAGGCTGATGCCGCCGTCCAGGACCGCGTTGAGCAGGCGCCCGGCGTCCTCGTCCGCAATCTCGGGTCCCCTCGGCGCGCCGCGCAACTCCATGGCGCCGTACCCGAGGATGGTCACGTCCGTCTGCGTCTGGCCAAGCGGCCGCGTCATGATTGCCATACGGCAAACGCTATCGCTGTGGTCGACGTGCTGCGCTACGGGGACTGGGCGGTGGCACAGGACGGAATGGCTGACGCTGGCGAGGCGTAGCGCGTCACGGGCTGCCGCCCATGCGGTCGATGAGATCTTCCATGTTGACGCCGTGCGGCACGGCCCATGCCGCCGCCTGTTCGCTATCAACCGGGTCGGGCAGAGCACGCTGCGCTTCGTCGGCCATCTCAGGCAATCCTGCCTTGCGCAACATGTCAACCACATGCTGCCTGGTGAGTTGCACCGCAGCCACCTCGGGTGTGAAATCGCTCTGCCGCCGACACTAGATATGAGTCCGTCCTTAGTCAACGGCAAGCTCGTCCGCGAATGCGCGGGCCAGCTTAGGGCTCAGCGGGAGAGCGCGTGCCGGTAGATGTGCTCGGCCGCCATGATCACGGTCAGGTTCGTCGGGACGGAGGGCACTGCGGGCAGGATCGAGGCGTCGATGACCCGCAGGTTCGCGTTGCCGCGGACGGCGCCTGTGCCGTCGACTACCGCCCATTCGTCGTTGTCGCCGCCCCGGGCCTAGCTGAGCAGTTCGCGGACGCGCGGGATGACCTGGCGGCCGTACAGCTCGATATTGGTCATGAGCTGGTCGTGCGTCAGGCCCGGCATGCCGTACTTCAGGTCGAACCGGGTGGCGTCCAGGGCGCGCAGGTTCGTGGCGATCTTCTGCGCGACGGTTTCCGGTGAGCCTACATACAGTGCTCCGTGCGGCCCGGTTTCGGTGTCGAAGGACGCCTTGGTAGGGAGCGCGAAGCCGCGCTCCGCGGCGATCAGGGTGAAGATCTCCCGCCAGCGCGGCCAGAACTCCGCCTTCGCCTGCTCGTCGGTGGCGGCGATGTGGCCCGGCGAGTGCACCAGCACCGGCAGCGGCGGGCGGCCGAACTTCTCCAGGGCTCGCTGGAACAGCTGCGAATACGCGGCGAACCGGTCCGGCGGGCCGCCGATGATGGCCAGCGCGAGGGAGAACCCGAGGCGGGCGGCGCGGATCACCGACTGCGGGTTGCCGCCGACACCGATCCACACCGGGAACGGACCGGACTCGGTGTGCGGGACCACGTCCTGGTTCAGCAGGGGCGGCCGGGTCTTGCCCTCCCAGGTGACGGGCCTGCCCTTGAGCAGCTCGGCGAACAGCGTGGCCTTCTCCTCGAACAGTTCCTCGTAGTCGGCGAGGTCGTAGCCAAACAACGGGAACGATTCGATGCTCGAGCCTCGGCCGAGGATGACTTCGGCCCGGCCGCCTGAGATCGCGTTCAGCGTGGAGTACCGCTGGAACACCCGGACCGGATCGTCGGAGCTCAGCACGGTGACGGCGGATCCGAGCCGGATCTTTTCTGTGCGAGCCGCGATCGCGGCGAGCACCACATCGCCGGCCGGCATCGGGAAGTACTCGGTGTGGTGCTCGCCGATCCCGAAGAAGTCCGCGCCGGCCTGTTCGGCGAAGACGCCTTCTTCGACCACGTTGCGGATCGTCTGAGCGTGTGACAGCGGCTTGCCGTCGGCGTCGCTGTTGCGGTCGCCGAAGGTGTCCAGCCCGAAGGAATATGTCATGGTCAGAACCCGACCTCTCTTTGGCGGCGGTGCATCACTGGAAGCGTAACCGGACTTTACCCCGGTTATATTCCGGCCGTAGGCTGAGGCTTATGAGCCAGCCCGTGACCTGGGGACCGCCGCACGTCGAGCGGGCCGACGCGGCCCGCAACCGGCAGCTTCTGCTGGTCACGGCGCGCGAGATAATCGCCGCGCAGGGAGCGGGCCAGCTGACCATGGACGGGCTGGCCGAACGCGCGGGCCTGGGCAAGGGAACGGTGTTCCGCAGGTTCGGCACCCGGTCGGGGATCTTCCAGGCGCTGCTCGACGACGCCGAGCGGGACTTCCAGCAGCAGGTCCTGGCCGGATCTCCGCCGCTCGGTCCGGGCGCCCCGCCGCTGGACCGCCTGATCGCCTACGGCTGCGCCAGGATCGACTTCCTGATCGGGCACCAGGAGATCGCACGCGCCGCACTGGACGGCAGGGAGCGGGTACCAGCCGGATCGCAGACGCCCATGTCGCAGGAACACATCCGGTTCCTGCTCAGGGATATGAGCCTCGGCGCCGACCCAAAAACCGACCTGGACGTCCTGGCCACCCAGCTGACCGCGGCCCTGGACGGCCCGCTGCTGCTCTACCTGTCGTCCGACATCCTGTCCGAGGCCGCTCCGCAAGTCTCCGAACGCCTCGGCCGAGGCTGGGAGGACCTGATCCAGCGCGTCTGCCGATGACGATGAAGCCGAGCCGCCTCGGCCGTCAAGCGCATGCAAGACTGACACTTACCACCTATCCGGACAAAAGGAACAGGACAGCCCCTATGGCGAAGGTTCTTTACACGGCAAACGCTCACGTGACGGGAGGACGCGAAAACGGGCATGGCCGTACCGCGGACGGTGAACTCGAAGTGGACCTTCGGGTGCCCAAGGAGCTGGGCGGCTCAGGCGGCGGAACGAACCCGGAGGAGCTGTTCGCGGTCGGCTACGCTGCCTGCTTCGAAAGCGCCCTTGCCGCCGTCGCCCGCCGCCGCCGGCTCGAAGCCGGTGAGGTCACGATCGACTCAGCAGTGAGCCTACTCCCGGTCGGCGACGGAGGCTTCAAGCTCGCTGTGACCCTCGACGTCTCGCTCGCGTCAGTCACGGACCGCGGTGTGGCCGCGGAGCTTGTCCGGGCAGCCCATCAGGTCTGCCCGTACTCCAACGCCACCAGGGGCAACATCGACGTCGACCTACTCCTCGGCGGCGAGCCCATCTGACGCCTGCCTGGCCACCCGGCCAGCTCATGCAGCGGCCGAATACCTACGCGAGGTATGGAGCGGACCTTCGTCGGTCAACTGATGCTTGCCGCCATACTCAGCCGCCGGATCCGGCCGTGGCTGGCGGGCCTGCCTGGTCGCGCAGGACCTGGTTGATGGCCGCGACGATGACCTGGGCTGACCCGTCGATGGCCACGGCCACCGGGCTGGCGGGGTTGCTGAGCTGGCCGGCGATCTGGGCCGCCGACAGGCCGGCCAGGACCTGCGGGTCGTACTGGGCGCCCGCCAGGACGTACCGGTTGGCGATGTCGAGGAACGGGACCGCCCCGGACTGGTCGGCGCTGTTGACGTAGGGGGGCACGTCGAAGGTGCCGATAAGGCTGTTGTCCAGCGGGGTCTCGGCCTGCAGCGGGTGCCCGGCGTTGTCGGTCAGCTCGGTCGTCCGCAGCGTGAGCTTGGTGCTCTGGTAGTGAGCCGTCCGGAACGAGAGTGTGGCGGTGTCCGGGTAGACGTCGGTCGCCGATGACGTCGTGGTGCCGAGGTTGCTCCAGATGCCGAAATGGGACAGCGCGACGGCCAGCGACCAGCGTTCGGCCGCGCAGAACGGGCAGGATTCCTCGCTGACGAAGACGATCGCCGGCTTGCCGCCGATCCTCAGCGGCGGCCCGGACGTCTTGACCGCCAGGAGCGGAGTGATCTCCTGGCCGGGGCTCACCCTGGTGAGCACGGCGGCCGGGACGGTGGTGACCTGCCGGACGACGACGGAGGACGCCGGCGATTCGCTGGCGACCAGACGAGCGGGGGCTGAGGTCAGCTTGACCGCGACCAGTGCCACCACGACGGCCAGCACGGCGGTGACCGAAGCGACCGCCACGAGGATCCGCCAGCGTGCTTCGGCGCGCTTGCGGGCGGCTCGTTCGGCGGCGATCCGCTCGCGGGCGCGCGCCGTGGGCTGCGGGCCTCGCCGCGGCCCGGCTGAGTTGCCGCCCGCACGGTCGTGACGGGTATTTGCCACCTGTATCTTCCCTTCCTGACCTAGGTTCGCGTGTCCGAGCCCGGCCCGCTGGCACCGCCCGAAGGGAACGGAGCCAGCGAACCAGGGCGCCCGGTCGCCTCAGTAGCCGTAACCGCTGCCAGACGGAGCGGCTGGGGCCGGGCCCGCCGTTGTCGAGGACGCGGCTGTCGAGGACCCGGAGATCGGCGTGAGGCCCGGGGTGGCCACGAAGAACCCCTGTACTCCCTGGCCGGTCACCTGGCCGGCGTGATCGTCAGCGAAGGTGTAGAGCAGGTGACCGTTGTAGGCGACCTGGTCGCCGTGGACATCCATGACCGCAGCGAGCTTGCCGGTCAGCCCGGTGGCGGCCGGGGACGCGGACGTCAGCGGCGGCCACAGCGCCGCCAGTCCTCCGGTGACGGCCGACTTCGCCGACGTGTCGTTCAGGTAGTAGTACAGCGGCAGGCCCTGGCTGTTGACCAGAACGGTCTCGGTCTTGCCTTCAACGGTCACCTGCACGGTGCGCACGGTCGCCGCGGCCTGCTGGCTGGCTGCTGGCATGGGAGGTAGTCGCCGCGGCGGCGGTGATACCGCCGCCGATGGCGAGCGCTGCGGCCAGGCTGACGCTGGCGATGATGATTCTCGGGTGTCGCATGGTTTAGCTCCTTAGTTGTTGCACTATCTACTAATACGGTTAGTAGAAGAGTGGTTCACTCGCCGTCGTCATGGGCGCCCAGGCGAGGGCCCGGAGCTGATCGCCGGTGACGATCTGGTGGGGTCTAGCGGCCAGGGCCGGATGGCATGGACTGGCTGTAGTCGCGCGCGCGCCGCGCGGCTGAGCGGCGCCCTGCCGCTACGTGCGCGGCATGGATCCGTGCCTGCCAGGCGCCGAGCACGACGAGCAGGACGAGCAGGACGATCACCGACTCCACGCTGAGCGCGGCAATGCCCAGCGGGCAGTGCCAGTTACCGACATCGCCGTGATCGCCCAGGAAACCTCCGCGCAGACCGCGGGTCAGTATGTATCCGCCCATCGCCGCGGCGGCTACGGCGGCCGCGGCGGCCCATGCCAGCCAATGCGGCCGGGCGATCAGCACTGCGCCAATCAGGATCGCCGCCAGGATGATCCCGAGATACCCGACACCGACCAGCGGGGTCGGGCCCAGGGTGCCCGGCAGGTCGACGACATGGATCACCGCGAGCGCGGCCAGCGCCAGCGCGCCTGCTGCCCGGGCGGCCGAGGTCGCGCCCTGATCCGGCTGCCATTGGGCAATACGATCGAACATGGGTTTCCCCCTGTCGTCGGCCGTCCCGCGGGCCTGGGCCTCACGGGGCGGCTGCAGTAGTTTCGATTTCAACTACTAACACGCATAGGAGACTTGGTCGGTTCAGCCAGACGGAGCCGGCGGGTGCGACGTGCATCACACTTCACATGTCTGGTCCGACGGACAATGGGCTCGCGATGCCCGTGCCGGGTAGCCAGCATTGCCCTAGCCGGCGGACGGGGTCCCACGCCGGCGCTCCGCGAGGATCGCCAGCCTTTGCAAGATGGCCGTCGGCGGCTCTCCCGTCGCCTCATGCAGCTCGCTCAGCAGCACCACGGAGATCACGTGCAGGCCGGCCATGAAGTCTCCCAGGCCGTCCACGCCGGTCGGAGTGAGCGTGTCCACGGCCCACGCCTCCAGTTCGGGTGAGTCCAGGCCCGCGGCAGCGCGATCGCCAGTTGCATACCGGCAGCCATGGTCTCGCCGGGTGCCCCCCGCACCGGCGCGGCCTGCACCGGCGGGCCCTGTATCGGCGGGCCCTGTATCGGCGCGGGCAGGGCGTCTCCGCGGTCCGGGCGGCGGCGGGGCCGCCAGCGGAGGCGCCGGGACTGACCATCTGTCGTGTGGTCCGCGCGCCCGCCGGGCGGCTCGGGGCGGCTGTTCTGGCGATGGATCCTCATACCTAGCCACACGGGCCGGAGGGGAGATTGTTCACTCCGGTGGCCGGCTGATGTTAGGCCGTCGGAAGTTTCCCCAGGGCGAGCGCCACCACCGCGGGGGTCAGGGCCAGCAGCACCGGGGTCAGGGCGAGCGCCGCCGCCGCGGCGCCGAGCAGCCGCCGCCGGGCGCGCCCCAGCGGCTCGCTGGGTCCTAGGAGCCGGTGGATCCGCTGGACCGAGTCGGTGGCGCCCGCGGCCAGGGTCGACGCGGGACTGGCGGCTGTGGCGAGGACGACCAGGGCGGTGGCAAGCTGCCGAGGATCGCGGGCCCGGGTAGCCGCATCGTCGGCGTGCAGCTCCACCAGCCGCGCCACCTGCTCCTCGGCGTCCCGCATCAGCGGCAGGAACGGCAGCACCTGGCGGCCGATCCGCGCCACGGCCAGCAGCCGGTGATGACGGCCGGTCAGGTGCGCCCGCTCGTGCGCCAGCACCGCATCCAGCTGGCCGGGATCCAGCGCCTGCACCGCACCGGTTGTCAGGATCACCGTAGGCTGCCGGCCGGCCACGCAGTAGGCAGCCGGCTGAGCGTGCTCCACCAGCACCGCCCCCAGGGCCGCCTCGGGCCGGCCGACCAGCCGCGCGGTCTGCGCGTGCCGCAGCGCCTGCCGCCCGGCGGCGCGCAGGTACGTCACCGCGGTGAGCGCGGTGCGGGCCACGACGGCGCCCGCCAGGGTCAGGCCCAGGCCGGCGACGGTGCCGCCGCCCGGGGTGCCGTAGGTGGCGCGGAGCCGGTGCACGCAGGCTCCGAACAGGTGACTGAGCCCGCCGCCGAGGGCGGTCGCATGAACGGCCAGCGTCAGGCCGGCCAGCCCGAGCGCGGCGATCACCGACCATCCCGCGGCCAGGTAGATGACGATGGCCAGCAGCGGCGCGCGGGCCGTCCACCTGGCCCGGCCGAGCATCGCGGACCCCAGGATGCCGAGACCGGCCGCGTAGGCCACCAGCACCGCGGCGACGGTCACCGGGACTCCCCGGCCTCGGACTCGCCGAGCGCCTGGCCGAGCGCCTCGCGCAGCAGCGCCGCGTCGTGCGGGCTCATCTGGAGCGCGAAATGCGCCAGCGCCGTGCGCCGGTCCGGGCTGGTGGCCAGCGCGTCGCTCATCAGCGCCGCGGTGTAACTGGACCGCGACCCGGTGGGCTCGTAGCGCCAGGCCCGGCCGTCCCGCTCCCGCCGCAGCCACCCCTTGCGGTACAGGTTGTCCATCACCGTCATCACGGTGGTGTACGCCAGCGTCCGGTCGTCATGCAGAGCGTCGACCATCTCGCGGACCAGTACCGGCCGGCCCCACTCCCACAACCGTTCCATGATCACGGCTTCCAGCTCGCCGAAACGTCGCATCCTCACTCCCGAACATGGCTCTGCCAAACGACGCGCCCGCCGTTACCTACTATCACGCATAGAACAACCCTGCGGTTCAGGTGCCGTCTCTTTTCTTCCGGCCAGCCACCTCGACGTGGCGAGCGGGCCGGGGAGCCGGTCGACCGAAGCAGCTACCGGTGAACATAACACATTTACTATCCGTGTTAGTAGACATGGCTGCTATCACAGATGCTCCTCGGGACGGGCTGGGCGGC
>Ga0302232_10000320_pt1 | contig 37052 bp, 33 predicted proteins | sample II_Palsa_N2_3_FD_193575 | JGI IMG/M metagenome (GOLD analysis project Ga0302232, IMG submission 193575) | Peat permafrost microbial communities from Stordalen Mire near Abisko, Sweden - II_Palsa_N2_3 | ecosystem: Environmental > Terrestrial > Soil > Palsa > Peat permafrost | place: Sweden...
CCCGGTACATCCAGGTCGGGAACGCCGCGGGGCCCACGTCCACGATCACCGCGAGCGCCATCCGCAACAAGCTGCTAACGCTCGTGGGTCAGGGCACGGTCGGCACGCCCGCCGAGATCCGCCGTTCCGCCTACGCGCAACTGATGCGTCACGCGACCGACGGGAAGTTCATCTTGGACCTGGAACGAACACGGCTGGATGACATCAGCCAGACCTGGGAGCACCTCAAGGCAGGGGCAGCACGCAAACTCGTGGTCATACCCTGAGCCCAGCCCAATGCCTCGCCCCACCGGTCCTGGGGACTGGACCCGGTGATCGCCGGGCTAGCGCGGGCGGCCGCCTGCTAGCAGCCGCAGCTCCCGGGCGCGCTGCACAGCCGAGGAGCGGTCCCGGACCTGGAGCTTGGCGTAGATGCTGCGGACGTGGGTGCTGACCGTGTTCAACGAGACGGACAGCTCGTCGGCGATCTCGGGCCGGGACATGTTCGTCGGGAGATAGCGCAGCACCCTGAGCTCGCCCGGGCTGAGCTCTTCGACATGCAGCAGCGGCGGCGGCTGATTTCCGGCTGCCGCCGATGAGCCGCGCAGGATGTCGAGGATGTCGGTGAGCAGGGCGGCGTGCGCGGTCTGGTGCCGCGGCAGGGCCTCGAGCAGCTCCCGCGAGCCCGTCATCGCGAACGGCAGGACGAGCCGGTCAGACTCCGCCAGGGCCAGTGCGCGCTCGGCGGCCTGGTTCGCCGCGCGATGGTCACCGAGTTCACGATGGGCGAGCCCGGCGAGCAAGTTCGCCTCCACGACCGTGACGTAACCGATGACCGGGGCCGTGCCGTCGAGAACATGCTGCACCGCGCCTAGGGCTCCGGCCGGATCGCCTTCCGCGAGGCAGATCACCCCGCAGGCATTACGGATCTCACCGGAGCCGGCCCGCTCGTCATCGACCGCCGCGAGCGCCGCGCGGGCTTCGCCTGGCCTGCCGAGCCGGGCTTGCGTGGCCAGCATCCAGCCGGCTACCTGGCTCGCCAGCGCGTGCGATCCCTCTAGCTGCGATCGCAGGTATTCGGCCGCGCTGAATTCCTCGAGCGCCTCATGGCGGCGGCCGCGGCAGGCGTGCAGTTGCCCCACCGTGTGGTGCAGCAGCAGCGTGATGTCAGGCCCGGTGTCTGTTTGCAAGGCCCGCACGGTGCGCCGCAGCCATCGCTCGCCCTCGTCGAACTCGCCCAGCCACACCATCGTGCCTGCGAGCGTCACCAACGCGGGTGCGATCACCGGTTCCGCACCCCAGCCGTACCGTTCGGCGAGCGCTATCGCTTCACGGCAGCGCCGCTGGGTCGTGGCGAACGGGTCGATCTTCGACGCGAAACCGAGCTGCGCCAGGCAGCCGACCTCAAGGTAAGGCCGGCCGATCTCCCGGGCCAGGACGGCGCCCTGCCGGAGGTGGCGTTCAGCGTCTGGGAGCCCGAGCGTCCACGCCTCGACGGTCCCCAGGTTCATCAGCGCCACCGCTCGCAGGTCGCTGCCCAGGGCGATGTCTTCGTCGGACTGCCCGGTGACCGGCGAGGCGAGGAATCTTACCTGCTCGATGACGCCGGCCAGGTGGCCCCGCCGTGTGGCCAGCGACAGCTTCAGCGACGCGATCGCCACCTGGAGGCGGCGCTGGCGATCCGGCGGTGCCGTCTCGGCGTACGTCTCGGCGACCGCTAGATAGGCGGCCGCCTCGTCCAGGCGTCCTTGGACAAGGTCACCGGCTGCGCGCACCAGGGCGAGCTCGGGGTGATCCTCGCCCGGCGGGAAGGCCCGCACCAGCGCCTGCATGGTCTGCGCCTGCCCGTCGAGCGTCAGGCTGAACGAATAGTCGGCCAGCAGCCGGGCCGCGCCGGGCCAGTCGCCCGCTGCCTGCGTGTGCCGGATGGCCTCGACTACCCGGCCCTGCAAGGTGAACCATCCGGCGGCGCGCCGGTGCAGCGCCGCCACCTCCTCGGGCAGCGTCCGGCGTAGCTCAAGGCGGAGCAGATCCCCGAACAGGTGGTGGTAGCGGAACCACGTGCGCTCGGGGTCGAGCGGCACGACGAATGCGTTCGCGTCCGCGAGTTCCAGCAGGATCCGCTCCGAGCCGGGGCGGCCGGTCAGCAGGTCCGCCAGCTCGCCGTTGACCCGGTCGAGCAGCGAGGTGCGCAGCAGCAGATCCTGGACGTCGGCGGGCTGGCGTTCCAGCATCTCCGCGACCAGGTACTCCGCGACCGTGCGGTCGCTGCCGGAGAACTCCGCGACGAACCGCTCCGGGTCGGGATGACCGGCCAGCGAGATCGCCGCGAGGCGCAGGCCCGCGGCCCACCCCTCCGTCTGCTGGTGCAGCAGCGCTGCTCCGGATGCCGACAGCGCGATACCCGCGGCGTCGAGCAGCAGGCGTGTCTCGCGCTCGGTGAAGCGCAGGTCAGCCGCGCGGATGTCGGCCAGCTCGCCCGCCAGGCGCAACTGATGCAGGCGCAGCCGCAGATCATGACGCGTGCTCAGCATCACGTGCACCTGCGGAGGAAGGTTCGTCAGCAACCCGGTGAGCTGAGCCAGCGCCTCCGGCGAATTCAGCTCGTGCAGATCATCGATCACCAGCGTGAGGTCGCCACCAGCGTCGGTGAGCTCCGATAGCACCCGGTCGATCATCGCCGCCGCATTGAAGTCAGGCGTCGCCGCTGACGGTTCCGCGCGGCCGGTCCCGGCCGAGGCGTGACGGACCGCGTCGAGCAAGGCCAGCCAGAACTGCTGGGCGTCTTGCTCATCGCGCTGTACCTGCAGTATGGCGAGCCGGTGCCGCTGAGCCTGACGGTCGGCCCAGGCGCGCAGCAGCGACGTCTTCCCGCTGCCGGCCGGAGCCGAGATGATCGTCACCTTCCGCGTCGCCGCGCGATCCAGCAACGCGAGAAGATCGCCCCGGTCGATCAGCCGGGGAGTTGCGTGAGCCAGCTTCAAAGGCCTGCCTTGATCTGTACGCCTGATACCTAGGGTCGGTGACCCAGTCCCGGCACCTCCCCTCTCCGTACCAGGCCAGCGCGTGTGCTGTCAACGGCGCGAACCTCCCGTCCTGCGTCGCCCCGGTCTGGCGAATCACCAGGATCCGGTGAGGACCAATCACCTGCGTGGCGGCGAGCCTGAGCCCGTCCCGAGCACACGGTTAAGGGAGATCGACATGACAGCGGACAACGAGCAGATCATCCGGCAGGCCTACAAAACCGCCGAGAACAAAGATCTTGAGGGATGGGTCGCGGCCTTCACCGAGGACGGCACTTTCACCGACGAGTCCATTGGTGTCATCTACCGCGGGCCCGACGAGCTCTCCAAGACGGTGGAGATCTACGCGCGGGCGTTCCCTGACATGCACCGCGAGCTGTACCGGTTTTACGTCACCGGCGACATCGTGGTGGTCCAGCTGGCTCTGCAGGGAACTCACCTCGGCCCGCTGAGCCTGCCGTTGGGGACTGTGCGGCCGACCGGCAAGCGGATGGACGCACCGTGCTGCGACGTCTTCGAGCTGTCCGACGGCAAGATCAAGCGCTTCGACTGCTACCCCTCGGGCACGGTCGTCCTCACCCAGCTCGGCGTGATCAATGACCTCGGCGCCGCGCTCGAGCGGTGACCGGCGCGTCAGTATGCCGCATCACGCACCGCATCGCCGTTCCTGACTGAGGAGCTATCATGCCCGGCATCCCGATAAAGATCGGATACAGCCTCTCCCTGACCGGTCCTCTTGCCGCCAACGGCCAGACCGCGCACCTGACCCATCAGATCTGGCAAGAGGACATCAACGCCCGCGGCGGTCTGCTCGGCCGCGAGATCGACCTGGTCTGCATCGACGACCGCACCGACGCAGCCTCGGTGCCTGGGATCTACCAGTCGCTGCTCACCGAGCACCACGTCGACCTGCTGCTTGGCGGGTACGGCAACAACTCCATCAGCCCGGCCATGCCTATGGCGATCGAGCACGGAAAGTTCTTCGTCGGCCTGATGGGACTCGGCGTGAACAACTCCTACTCCTACGACCGGTTCTTCGCGATGATCCCGACCGGACCCGACCCCAGCGCCGCGCTCACCGAAGGCTTCTTCGAGACGGCCTCACGCCAGGTACCGCGGCCGGCGACAGTCGCGGTGATCGCGGCCGACGCCGACTTCACCAAGAATCCCATCGTCGGCGCGCGCGCCAATGCCGCCCGGTACGAGATGCACGTCGTCTCGGAAACCAAGTACCCGCTGGCCACCAGTGACTTCGCTGCGGTTCTGAAGGAGGCCGAGGCCGCCGAGCCGGACATCTTGTTCCTCTGCTCGTATCTGGCCGACTCCGTCGGGCTCATCCGCGCCATCGCCGCGTCCGACGCCGGCGCCAAGCTGGTCGGCGGCGCGATGATCGGCCCGCAGAGCAGCACCGTCCAAGCGGAACTTGGCCCGCTGCTCAACGGGATCGTCAACTACGAGTACTGGCTTCCCGTACCCGCCATGGACTTCCCCGGAGTAGGCAAGCTCATCGCGACCTACCAAAGCCGCGCCAAAGACACCCCGGCCGACGCGCTCGGCTACTACGTCGCCCCCTTCGCCTATGCCCAGCTGCAAGTCGTCGAACAGGCGATCAGGGAAACCGGCGGCCTCAATGACGCCGAACTCGCGGAATACACCCGGACGGCCGCGTTTCCCACCGTCGTCGGCGATGTCACCTTCGGCCGGCTCGGCGAATGGGCCGCACCCCGCGTGCTTACCGTCCAGTTCCGCGACATCCACACCACCGACGCCGCCGAGTTTGCCAACCCTGACGCCCGCGTGGTGGTGTCTCCGGCCGGCTACGCCAGCGGCGACCTGATCTACCCCTACCGTGCCGCCGAGCACACGAGTGCACCATGAGCGTCTCGAGCATCTCGGCCATCGTGCACAGCACCGATCACGACGCCGCCGTTCACCGGTATGAACTCCTGTTCGGCACCGCACCTACACGAGAGTTCGCCATCCCAGGACGGAGTCTTACCGTGACCGTCTTCCCCGGCATCTCAATCATCAGCGGGCCGCCCGACGCGCTCGCACCCATACAGGCCCTCCGGGCCACCGTGTTCGTCGATTCAGTCCCAGACACCGAGGCACAGCTTGTCCGGATGGGCTGGGTCACCGAAGGCTCACTCGGGTCAGGTATGAGCCTGCTCGCCCGCGACCCGGACGGAACATTGGCCGAGTTCGTCGAGAACACACCCGCCGGCTAGCCGGCACTAATCCAGCCACCGATGCGATCGCGGGCTTCGCCGCGCCGGTGAGATGAGGAGGAATTCATGATGAACAGCAACGTGGAACGGCTCGACGGGCACGTCGCCGCCGCGCTCCCTGGCCGTGTGACGCCATGAGCGCAAAGGTGGCGATCGTGGTCGGTGCGGGCGGTGCGCTTGGTCACGCGACGGCGCTGACCCTCGCCGCCGGCGGCCGCACGGTCGTAGGTGTCGACCGGAACGAACGCGGGCTGGCAGACCTCCCGGACGAGATCCGCCGCGAGGTGGCCGACGCCACCGACCCCGCCGCGGCGAAGCGGCTCATCGACCGGATCGCAGGCGAGGTCGGCCCCCCGGACGTGCTGGTGAACACGATCGGCGGGTTCCGTCTTGGAGACGCGCTCAGCACGACTCCCGAGACGCTGCGGCTCATGATCGACGTCAACCTGGGACCCGCGCTCTGGCTGAGCCAGGCGGTCGCGCCGCATATGCAGCAGCAGGGTTCAGGTGTCATCGTGCACGTAGCCGCCCGCCCGGGAATCGAGCCAACTGGCGGTATGGCGGCTTACAGCGTGAGCAAGGCCGCTCTTGTCCACCTGACCCGTATCCTCGACATCGAACTGCGCCCGCACGGGATCCGGGTCAACGCGGTCGCACCGCAGCTACTCGACAGCCCCGCGAACCGGGCCACGTTCCCGCCGGAGGTGATCGCGCACGCGATCGCGCCCGAGGTGATCGCCGACGCGATCGCCTTCCTCGTCAGCGACGCCGCAGCGCCGGTAAGCGGTGCGATCCTGCCGGCGTACGGCGCTTAACGAGGCCGCGGCAGCCCAGGGGCGTTGCTACTCCTTCAGGAGGCGGTCAGTGAGGACGAGCTCGTAAATCGCCGGGACGGTCTCCTGGCGAGCCCAGTCGCGCTGAAGTTCGCAGGCGAGCGAGACCCAGCTGATCGGCTGACCGCCGGCCTGGGTCACCCGCTCCAGGCCGGCGCGGTGGGCCTCGGGCGAGGTGCCGGCGATCGCATCGACGACCGGGTAGACGTCGTACCCATCGCGCAGCGCATCCAAGGCGGTGAAGGCCATGCAGACTTCGGTCCACAGAGCGCAGATGATGAGCTTCCTGCGGCCGGTGGCGCGGACTGCCTGGAGGAATTCGACGTCCTCCCAGGAGTTGACCGTGGTCCTGTCCAGCGGCTTGTCCTCGGCGAGCAGGCCGGCGAGTTCCGGCAGCGTCGGCCCCTGACCGGCGGCGACGTTGACGGTCGAGTGCACGACCGGGACCCCGAAGGTCTTGATGGTCCTGACCGTCGAGACGGCGTTCTTCAGCAGGAGCGCGGCATCCATCGAGCGGATCGTGGCCAGCTGCGAGGGCTGGTAGTCGATGAACAGGAACGCCGCGTTCTCCGGCGTCAGGAGATGGTCGGCGAGCGGGTCACGCACGGGCAAGCTAGTCATGGGAACGGCTCCTTGTCCTAGCAGGGGTTCGGATGAGCCCGAAGCTAGCGGCCATCACGGTGAGCGGCTGTCACCTGATTCCGGTGATTTGCGATCCTGGGTGAGCTGGCGGACCTCAAGTAGGTCCAGGCCGAGCGCGTCGATCTCGGCAAGCACGCCGTACAGTGCCGACCGGTCCAGCAGGCCGGTGAGCACGGTGTGCGCGCCGTGATGGCGCGGGGCCATGGCCGGGAACGCGGATAGCATCGTGACGCCGAGGTGCCCGTTGATCCGGATCAGGTACGGGGCGGGTGCCGGGTCCATAACGCCATGATCAAGGGCCGGCAGGTGAGACCGCATCACCAGGATCCGGTGACCGCCAGGTTAGAGTGCGCGGCCGGTTGTTAGGAGTCGCAGCTCACCGGCATGGTGAACAGCCTTTACGACGGGCCGGCCCAAGCCGAGGCCCCCCCGCTCGTCCGGCTCGTCCGGCGTGATGCCGTGACGCTAGACTTTGCGGGTCGGCGTTACCCCGTTCTTGCGATCTCCGCCTTACGCCCTTGGCGCGGAGGGCGCGAGCAGGCCCAGGGCGCGGGCGCGGGCCACCGCATCATGGCGGCTGTGGACGCCGAGCTTGGCGTACAGGTGGCGCCGATGGGTGTTGACGGTGTTCGCGGAGAGGAATAGCTCATTGGCGATATCGTGCACCGTGAGGTGGGTCGGCAGGTAGCGCAGGACGCGGGTCTCACTGTCGGTGAGTTGTTCTGTCACCGTTGGCCTCGGGGGGAAGATCCCCCCCAGACCCCCCCTTACGGGGGGGCTGCCCGCCCCCCCGTGCCCCCCTGGCCCCCCTGGGGGGGTCCGCAGGATCTGCGTGATCAAGGCGGGGTGAGCGGTGCCGCTCCGGCGGTGCCGCTCGAGCAGCGCCGGGACGGGGTCCAGCAGGAACGGCAGGATTATGCCGTTGGACTCGGTGATATCCAGCGCCCGCTCCAGGACACGTCCGGCGGTGGCCTGGTCGCCCAGCGCGTCGCGGGCTTGCGCCTCCAGCAGCAGCGCCGTCACCATCCGTATCAGGCGTACCTTGGAGGCCTGGCCGTCCAGGACGGGCGCCAGCGCACCGGCCGCCGCCTGGGGGTCGCCGGTGGCCAGTCGCAGCGCCGCCGCTGCGATGCGCATCTCCGCGCTGACCCGCACGTCGGAGTCCAGTTCGGCGAGAGCCTCCTCGGCCCGTCCGGTCTGGCCCAGCCGCACCAGCGTCTGCAACATCCGTGATCGCATCGACGTCGCCAGGGTGTGCGGGCTGACCAGTGTCGCGGCCAGCTTCTCAGCGTCGCCGAACGCAGCAAGCGCGTCGGCATAACGGCCCCGGGCCAGTTCCAGGACCGCGCGAGCATAGCGCAGGCTCATCCCGGCGGCGGGTTCCACCTCGGTGCGCAGGGTGCGCTCGGCCCGCTCCAGCCATGGTTCGGCTTCATCCAGCCGTCCCTGGAAGAGCATCACGATGCCAAGTTGAGCGTAAGCCACCCCCGCGAGCGGCTCCTCGCCCCAGCCATGCCGTTCGGCCAGCTCGATCGCCTGCCTGCTCCACTCCGCTGGCGACGCATCGGGCCGGAACAGCAGCATCCCGTGCGCCCCGTGGGTCAGGCCAGTGAACTCCAGGTACGGCCGCCCGATCAGGCGCGCCAGGGCCACGCCCTGCTTCAGATGCCGGTCCGCGTCCGCGAACCGGAACGCCCAGACCTCGGCAATACCGAGGCTGATGAACGCCGCGGCGCGCAGATCTTCGCTCAGCCCGAGGTGCACGGCATCGGCATTCTCCGTGACGGCGAGCAGCCGCTGGGCCTCGTCGGCCACGGCCGGGAAATCGACGAAGCGCCGGGCCAGGAAGAGCCGCAGCACCGCCAGCATGACCTGCACCCGTCCGCGGCGGTCCGCGGGCACGGCCGCCAGCTCGGCGGTGGCCATGGCCAGGTGCCGTCCGGCATCTTCCAGAGCTCCCCGGACCAGATCACCGGCCACCAGGACGGTGGTCAGCTCCGGGCTGGCCGTGACGACCCGGCGGGGGAACGTGGCTATCAGCTCGACCAGCGTAGCGCCCCTCCCGCTGAGGTAAAGGTCGAGCCAGTGGTCCGACAGCAGCCGGGCGGCCATCCCCCAGTCCTCGGCGGCCCGGGCTTGGCGGACCGCCTCCACTGGGTGCCCGTGCTTGGCCAGCCACTCGGCGGCAGCGCGGTGCAGCGCGGTCTGCTCATTCGGCTCGGTACGGCGCAACTGCAGTTGCAGCAGGTCCGCGAACAGCTGGTGGTAGCGGAACCACGACCTGCCCGCGTCCAGCGAGACCACGAACGCGCCAGCCTGCTCCAGATCCTGCAAGATCCGTTCGCCGCCCGATCCGCCGGTCAGCGCGTCCGCCAGCGGGCCGGACACCCGCTCCAGCACCGAGGTGCGCAGCAGCAGCCGCCGTATCTCCTCGCTCTGCCGGTCCAGGACCTCGGCCAGCAGGAATTCAGCCACCGTCCGATCGGTGCCGGAGAACTCCGCGGCGAACCGCTCCGGGTCCGGGTGCCCGGCCAGGGACAGCGCGGCCAGCCGCAGGCCCGCCGCCCAGCCCTCGGTCCGCCTGTGCAGCCGGGCTAGTGCGTCGGCCGGCAACTCCACCCCGGTCGCGCCGAACAGCGCCCGCGCCTCGGCCAGGCTGAACCGCAGATCGGCCGCACGGATCTCCGTCAGGTCCCCCTCCGGCCGCAGCCGGTGCAGCCCCAGCCGCAGATCGTGCCGGGTCGGGAGGACGAACCGTAGCTCCTGCGGCGCACGCAGCAGCAGCAGCTCCAGCTGCGGTAGCACCTCGGATGACTCCAGCACATGCGCGTCGTCGATGATCAGCCAGAGCCGGTCTTCGAGCGGGCCCAGGTCCTTCAGCAGCCGCTCAACCACCGCCCAGCCGTCCAGACCCGGCGCCGCGGTCAGCGGCCGCACCAGCGCGGAGCCGGCCGCGGTGCCCCGCAGCCCGTCGGCGACCGAGATCCAGAACCGTCGCGGATCCCGATGCTCGCTGTCCACAGATACCCACGCGGCGCGGCCGGCCAGGCCAGCCTCGGCGATCCAGGACCGCATGAGAACCGTCTTCCCGCTCCCGGCCGGCGCCGACATCTGAACGACGCGTTCCGCTTCGGCCAGCCGCCCGAACAGCACCGGGCGAGACACGACTCCGGCCCGGACGGAAGGAATGCCGGGAACATCAGGGGTTCCGGGCTCGTCGGCGGACGCCGTCGTGCCGCTTACCTTGGCCAGGCCAGCTGTGGCGTTGCCGGGCCCGTCAAGACGGACCTGGAAAGGTCTTGGCTCGCGCGGGACCACTTGGACGGTGGCTACCTCACGCATGCCGCCGACTTGCTCTGCGTGCCACGTTTCAAGGTTCGTGTCCGCGAGCTCCTTGATCCGGTCCACGCACTGCGGCGGCCGGTCGATGGGCCACATGGGGCTAACGTACGCCCCGCCCGAAGGCAATGCCATACGATGCCTGCGCGATCCCTCAACCGTTCGTCTGCCGGGCGACCGGTGGTGCCTCGGCTGGCTCGAAGGCGGCGGAGAACAGGTAGCTGGTCGCCAGGCTGCGGTAGGGCCGCCATTTCTCGGCGATAGCCAGGACCTCCTCCTGGGTGGGCCGGTGGTCCAGCTGATAGGCGGCCTGGACGGCCTTGCGGAGCGCCAGGTCGCCCGGCAGCACGACGTCCTCGCGTTGCAGCGCGATGAGCATGGCGCCTTGCACGGTCCACGGGCCTATGCCCGGAATCGCGGTGAGCTCGGTCATGAGCTCATCGTCGGGCATGGTGCTCAGCACGCCGGCGTCCAGTCGGCCGTCCGTCAACCGGGTGGCCAGGTCGCGCAGCGTGTTGATCTTCCGCCAGGACAGGCCGGCCTGGCGGAGCTGGCTGGGATCTACGGCGAGCAGTTCGGCGGGTGCCGGGAGGTGGCCACCGAACATGGCCTGGATGCGCGCCAGGGTCCGGCGGGTCGCCGGGACGGACAGCTGCTGGCCGGTGACCTGGAACAGCAGGGCACCATACAGATCCATCGCCGGCAGCTGGGCCATCCAAGCCCGGGGGTCGAAGTCCGGCCGGCCCTCGATGAGCCGCGCCAGCACCGGATCGGCATGGCGTAGGTATGTGCGGGCCTGCGGCAACCACATGGCACGGCTGGAATCCTCGGTCACCGAGCTCGCTCCCTTCCCCGGCAGGTACGCCGGCATCGTCATCACCTCGTTGGTCTGACGATGGAGATGGACGTTGATTGGACAATACGGCGCTCTTTTGCGGCTGTCGCCGAGTCGCTAGCCGGTTGACCCGGTGTCGGAACGCAAATCACCGGAATCAGGTGACAGCTGCTCACCCTCACGGGCGTTAACTTCAGCAACGCTCGCGGCAGCTACCTCGGGGACCCGCGCTTCACCCCGCTGTTCGACGAGCTGCAACGGCGCGCGGCCGTCGTGTTCGTCCACCCCAACCCCTCGCCCGACCCGAGCGCGCACGCGCTCTCGCTGCCGGACTCGCTCATCGACTACCCTGCCGACACCTCCAGGGCCATCGCCTCGCTGCATTACAGCAACACCTTCGCCCGCACCCCCGACGTCAAGTACGTCCTGGCTCACGCCGGGGGTACCGGATCAGCCACCCCATAACCGTCTCAGTTACGGGTCGTCGGGGCGTCAGGAGTCCGTGGGCCTAGCCGCCACGTCTTGAGCACGGTGCGCACCGGCAGCCGCACGATATGAGTTAGCCCCTCCGGTACCCGGATCAGCCGGCGGAGGAGGACGGGGAGACTCACGATGTCGCCGCGCGCCGCCGCGGTCAGCAGGTCAAGGAGGTCCGGCTGGGCTTGGCGGGACGGTTCGCCGAGTTCCACGCGGGCGGTGACGACCGGACCGCGCGATTTGGTCTCTACCTGGCCCAGGCCCGGCAGCAGCGCGAGCACGGTCCGGTTCTCGGCGAGGATTTCAGCGATGAAGTCGGGCCGGCCCGTCATCCGGCCGTACCTGCCGTATCCGTACGACGTCACCGGAGCGGAGCGCGACAAGCTGCGGCTGCCTCGCTGCGGTCATGGCTAGCACCTCTCTACGTGAACGCAGGCCGACAGCGCCTGGGCAGGATGCGAGCGATTAGGACATGGCCTGCAGTTCCGGCTCGACCTGCCGGGCTGGGCGAGCTGGGTCGGGGGAGATGATGCTCTCCGCGGTATCGAAGAGGATTTGCTGGAGGGGCCGGGGCAGATCGCCACTCCACACCAGGGCCGCGGTCGCCGCCAGCGGACGGTGCTCAAGGGTCACCCGGACCATCTCGCGGGTGACCGCCAACCAGGGTTGCCTGATCAGCCTGGGCCGGCTTCCGGCGAAGGCGCTGGGGCCGGTCAGCACCGCGGTGGGCCAGTCCGCGGTCGCGGCGAAGGCGAGGTTCATCTGCAGCGAGTGCCGGAGGGGCGGATCGCTGAATTCGAAGCGCGGATCGACGGTCCGCAGGACCTGCGTCCAGGCGTCATAGATCCCCGGCTCCGCGCGGCGCGGACCGTGGAGGACGTCTATACGGGCCATCTCGGCCAGGCTGATCGTCCCGCGGCGCGCCGCGACGTGTGACGAAGGGATCCACACGTCGGGTTCGAATTCGGCGAGGCCCATGACGTCGAGCGGCGCGGGCAACGCCTCCGGGCCGGCCGTCAGCCAGCCCAGGCCGGCGTCGGCCCGGTGCTGGAGGATTAGTGAGAACTCGGCATCGAGCGGGGTCTCAATCCAGGCGATCTCCACGTCCGCAGCGGCGGCAGTCGATTTCAGCTTCGAGGCGGCCTGGACCGCCAGGGTATCGGGCAGTCCGGGCGGCACGATCACTCGTAGGCGCTGCCGTCCCAGGCCTGCCGCCTGCCGGGTCCGGTTCACCTCCTGGTCGACCAGCGATAGCACGGCGCGGGATGCGTCCAGCAGCACCGCGCCGGCTTTGGTCAGCCGCACGCCGTCACGGCGACGCTGGAGCAACGGCGCGCCGACGATCTCTTCCAGCCGCCGGATCTGCTGGCTCAGGGTCGGCTGGGCGATAAACATCCGCTCCGCGGCCCGGGTGAAGCTCCCTGCGTCGGCGAGCGCCACGAAGTAACGCAGATGCCGCAGTTCGATGGCCAGCGCCGCCCCTACCGACCCGGACAGTTTCACCGGCTCCGGCGGGCGGTCCGAGTGGGCTGCCTTCATCCTCTCTCCTTGGTCGGGACCTGACGCTACCGCCACGCCCGGCGCCAGGCATTGGGCGAGCGAGACGATGTTGCGGAGGACCGTCGTCCCGCGCGCACAACCATCGCAGGACTGGGGATCTGTGGATGCGGCAGACCCGGGCCACGCACCGGCCATCCACCAGCGGGTCATAACTGAGTTCGGGCCAGGTGTACCTTTCTCGTCCGCCAGTCCACCCGGCCGCCAGGAATTGAAAAAGCGATACCGCCTGTCGCACCATAGGCGCGCGCTATCGCTACGCCGCCGTGGGCGTGAGCCGTTCGGTCTCGTCGCGGATTGCGACGGCAACCTCCGTCAGGGCGGTCGCGTACTGCCGGTTGTGATGCGCGCAGAACAGCAATTCCAGGCCGCTCGGCAGCAGGACGCGGACGTAAGCCCGGGTGCCGCAGCGGTCGCAGCGGTCCGCGGCGGTAAGCGTCCAGGCGAGGGGGCTGTCCGCCTTTTGGCCCTTTGGCCGGCGGGTCCGGTTCTTGGCCCAGAATCTGCTTCCGCTCATGACATTCACCTTCCCCGGTTTGATCCAGTTCATCCCATGCGGGCGTCAACGGAAAAGGTGACGGTACCTGTCGCGGCATTGCTAGGGACTATGGCCGCTCGCGTATGAGGCCGCGGACGAGGTGATGGCAGCGCCGGTGCCGAGGCAAGCGCCACGGGCCGTTCCGGAAAAGAAAACGCTGACAGGACCGGTAGCGGGAAGCATTGCCGGCCGCCCGAACATCGACGTCCCGGCCACTGCGCAAGCTCGCGGGAATATGAAAGAATCCGCGGGTGGACATCGATCGTCCCTCGGTCACCGAGCTGATGGCCGAGGTCGCGGCGGCGGTGACCCGCCGGGCCGCCGCAGTGTCTGCGGACGTCTACGAGGTGATAATCCGGGAGATCCCGCAGCTACGCGACGACAAGCCGCTGCTCGCCCTGCTTGCTTCGAGCGTCGACAGCAACGTCGATACCTGCCTGCAGATCATGCGGCACCGGATCGACCTGGCCAGCGTGGCCGCGCCGGCCGCGGCCGTGGAGTACGCACGCCGGCTGGCGCAGCGCGGCACGCCGCTGACCGCACTGCTGCGCTCCTACCGGGTCGGACACGCATGCTTCTCCGATTGGGTGCTCACCGAACTGGCTCGCCAGGCGGACGACGCCGAGATGGTCAGTGCCGCCACGCTGGGCATGTCCAAGATCGTGGCCGGGTACATCGACCAGACCTCCGAGGAAATGGTCGGGGCCTATACGCAGGAAAGGGAGCACTGGCTGCGGAACCGCAGCGCCGCCCGGACCGCCCGGATCCGCGATCTGCTGTTGGGTGAGCGGATCGATGTGAGCGCCGCGGAGGTCACCTTGGGCTACCGGCTGCGCCAGTACCACGTGGGCCTGGTGTGCTGGGCGGGCGACGCGGCGGGCCCCGCTGACGAGATCAGCCGGCTCGAGCACGCGATCAGCCACGTCGCGGCGCAGACGGCCTGCTCCGGCGATCCGGTGTTCCTGCCCCGTGACGAATCCAGCGCGTGGGCCTGGCTGCCGCTGGGGATCCGGGACACGTTCGACGCGGCGGCGGCCAGCACGGCCGACGCGGACGGCAACGTCCATTTCGCCTTCGGCGCCGTGGCGAAGGGCGCGGCCGGGTTCCGCCTCACCCACCAGCAGGCCGTTGCCGCCCAGGCCGTCGCGCTGGCCGCGGGCTCTCCCCCGTCGCGGGTAGTGACGTTCAGCGAGGTGGCGCCCGTGGCGATGATGCTCGGGTCCACGGACCTGCTGCGGGCCTGGGTGCGCAGCACGCTGGGGGGCCTGGCCACCGACGACGAGCACCACGCCCGGCTGCGCGACACCCTGCTGGTCTTCCTGCAAACCGGGGGCAGCTACAAGACCACCGCCGAACGGCTGGTGCTGCACAAGAACACGGTCCAGTACCGGATCCGCAAAGCTGAGGAAAGCATAGGAATGCCGGTGAGCGAGAACCGCCACAACGTGGAACTCGCACTGCAGGCGAGCCGCTGGCTCGGCTCGGCGGTGCTGCGGCCTTCGGACCCCAGTGAACTAGCCGCCGCCCGCCGCCTCGAGAAGCCGACAGCGCCTTACTAGGCAGCATTGGCTGCTGTGGGCTTTGTCTTACCGTCGGCACCAGGGCGCAGCCGGAGCCGGATATAGGCGATGGCACCGGGGATGAGCGGGAGCCAGAACTCCACGATCCGGTAGCCGAGGACGGCCAGCACCGCCGTGGCCCGCGGCGCGCCGAAGCCGACGGCGACGGCGACCAGCGTGACCTCGATGACGCCCAGCCCGCCGGGGGTCAGCGGGATGGCGCTGGCGATGTTGGCCGCCGCGTAGGCGACGGCCAGCGGGCCGAAACCGGGCTGGTATCTCAGCGCGAGGAAGACCAGGTCGAACGAGAGCAGGTCGAAGAGCAGGTTGCCGGAGGCGAACCCGGAGCTGACCGCGAAGTCGCGCCCGGTCAGCGCGGTCCGGGCCAGCGAGGCGAGCCGGGTGGTGGTCTGGGCGGCCTTGTCCGGGTCGATGCTCGGCCGGACGTGCCGGGCCACGCTCGCGGCCCAGCGCCCGGCCCGGCCGACGATGGCGGGATGGGCGCCGACGGCGAGCACCGTGGCCAGCACTATCACGACCAGGAACAGCGCGACGCCCGCGAGCACCAGGTACTGGTGGGAGACGTGCCGGCCGGCCGTGGCCGCGAACCCCGTTCCGAACAGGATGATCAGGGCGATCGTGGACGTCAGGCTGGTCAGCGCGATGGCTTCGCCGGTGGTGGCGGCGGGGATGCCGTCGGTCTCCAGCGCGCTGGCGTTCACCAGGGTGCCGGTGGCCGAGCCGAACGGGGTGAGGTGGCTGACGAAGAAGGTGGCCAGGATGACGTCCGCGGCCAGCCGGAACCGGATCCGCGCCCCGAGCGCGGCCAGGACCTGCCGGTAGAGCTGGGCGTAGCTGCCGAGCGAGACCGCCTGAGCCACGACCGCCGCGGCCAGGAAGACCGGGCGGGCGTGCCGCAGGCCCGCCGCGTCGCGGGTCAGCCCGCCCAGCCGCGGCAGCAGGCCGAAGATGCCCGCAACCAGGGCTACGAGCAGCACGCCGTGCACGATCCAGCGCACGGCCGGGCGCCGCCGGTCGCTATCGCGGCTGTGCACTGGCCTGCCACAGCTCCCGGGTGATGACCTGGAGGGCGCCCGCGGCCGGGATGGCCAGCAGGGCCCCTACGAAACTACCGAAGAAGCCGCCCACCCAGTCGCCGATCGACGTCCCGACCAGGAGGGAGAGCAGGACGAGCAGCGGGTTGACGTTGGCCGTGCGGCTCATGACCACGGGGTTCAGCACGTGGTTTTCGATCTCCTGGTAGATGATGAACGCGGCCGCGGTGACGATGCCCGCGGTGAGCGAGTGGCCGAGGGCGAAGGCGACCGTGGGGATGCCGGCCAGCGCGCCGCCGATCATGGGCAGGAAGTCGACCAGGGTGACCCAGAGCGCCCACAGCAGCGGGAACGGGACCCCCAGGAGGGTGAGCGTGACGAAGACGACCAGGCCGGCGATCAGCGACGTCAGCAGGTTGCCTAGCGCGTAGCCGGTCGCCGACTGGCAGATCTCGCGCGCCACCCGCGTGCAGTAGTCCGCCCGCTCCGGCGGCATCAACCCCAGCAGGCCCTGGCGCATCTTGGGCCCCTCGAGCAAGAAGAGCACGATCAGGGCGAAGATGGTCGCGAGCGTGGCCAGCAACGACGCCGCCCCCTTCCCGGCGGTCAAGGCGGGCTTGGCCAGGGTCGTCCCCAGGCTCGCCAGCTTGGGCGCGTTGCGGTTGACCCAGGCCTCCAGGTGGAAGCGGGTGACCAGGTGGCCGATCCAGCCGCGGCCGTGCTCGGCGGCCTGGACGTAGGACGGCAGCCCATGGGAGAAATGGGTCAGGCCGTGCGCCAGCGGGTAGCCGAACGCCGCCAGCAGGCCGGCGAAGACCGCCACCGTCCAGGTGGCCACGATGGCCACCGCCCCGCCGCGACGCCGGATCCCCCACCGCTGCAGGGCCACCACCAGGGGATTCAGGATCAAGCACACGAAACCGGCGACCGCGATCATCAGCAGGACATCGCGGATCCGATACGCGAGCTTGCCCGCAAGATACGTCAGGGCCACGACCGCGACGCTCACCAGGATCGTAGCCAGCGGGACGCCGCGCTTGTCTGCGGCGTCCCGCAGGCGTCTGTGCCGGACCGGAACGTTGTTCGCGGCGTCGGCCGGGGCCGGCCCGGCTCCGGCCGCGACAGGCCCGCCCGGCGTGGCGGCGCTCATGGGATGTTCGCCCACCTGCGACGAGGAGGCCTGAACCGGGCGCTCAGGCTGCGTCGCGCAGTTGCGATAGCGACTTCACGTCGCCGCCCAGGTGGCGGACCTGGATGCCCACCGTGATCTGCGAGAACCCGTAGATCAGGGCGTACAGGCCGAACAGCAGCGCCAAGGTGACCGCGCCCACGCCGGGACGGGCGAACAGCAGCACCCCGAAGGCGACCGACACCACGCCGGACAGGATGAACATCGCACGGGTACCCGCGGCCTCCCCGGCCTGGAAACCAGCGAAGACCTCGGCCACGCCGCCGGTCAGGGCCCACGCCGCCACCACGATGACCAGCACGAACGCGGTAGGCGCGGGCCAGGCCAGGGCGAACACCCCGGCCGCCAGGTCGATCAGCCCGAGCAGCAGGTGACCGAAGACCGGCCCGGCGCTCCGGCTGCCGAACGCTCTCGCGCCTTGCAGTCCCGCGTCGATGAACGCGTAAACAGCGAAGAGGATGACCAGCGCCAGGATCGTGACGCCTGGCCAGGCGATGGCGAAGATTCCGAAGATGACGGCCAGGATGCCGAGCAGGATCAACGAGGTGGATGACGACTTGAACATGACGGGGCGTTCCTTCCGCTTCAGCCGCACCACGTCATCGGAGGAAGTCCGTGGTACGTGTCCTGTTGAGCAGACACGACGCCCGGCGATTCCGGCCAACATTTACTGCCTATAGGGGCATAGCTGCCGGCTACGCAACGGTCCGCTTCTCCGGTTCAGTCCGGACGAGGCACCACCGCCCGTTCCTTAGAGGAGAACATCAGCCCTGTGGATGACTCCCGCGCCCTCACCGCCGCGGGTCACGACCGGGAAGCCGGGTCAGGGACCTTCAGGTCCAGGTGTCACGCATCGCGTACCTCTTTCTATCTAGTTGCTTGCCAGCGTTCAGGCTCTCCGAGGGCGACACTATATGTAACTAGATAACGACAAATAGTTACGAACGGTTCAGCGAGGTCGTACCGCCCTCGGGAAGCCGACGGCACGTGGACGACACTCAGCCAGAGGCCGGCCCACGGCTGGCGGCCTGGTGATGGCACAGAAGCCCTGGGTGGCAGGATTAATCGTTGTGGCTGTGAACCGGATGCCGGCCGCCGATGTTGAGGTGTCGGCGGATCTGGTGCGTTGGCTGCTCGCCGATCAGCACCCTGACCTCGCGCGCCTGCCGGTGGAGTTCCTGGCGAACGGCTGGGACAACGAGCTCTACCGGGTCGGGGACGAGCTTATCGCGCGGCTGCCGCGCCGCGCCCTTGGCGCGGAGATCATCAAGAATGAGCAGCGCTGGCTGCCCGGTCTCGCCCCGCAGCTGCCCCTGCCCATCCCTTATCCAGAACGGACCGGGGTACCCGCCTGCGGTTACCCGTACTCGTGGAGCGTGGTGCCCTACCTGCCGGGCGTGCCCGCGGCGCAGGCCAGCTCCTTCGACCCGGCGGGAGCCGCGGCCGCCGTCGGCGGGTTCCTCGGCGCGCTGCACGTCCCCGCCCCGGCGGACGCGCCGGCCAACCCGTTCCGCGGTATCCCGCTGGCTGAGCGCGCCGGCAACTTCGCGGCCAACCTCGCCCTGCTCACCGGCCAAGCCGACCAGAGACGAGTCGACCGGGACGCGGTGCTCCGCGTGCAGGACGCGGCGCTGGCGGCCCCCGGCTACGACGGCCCGCCCCTCTGGCTGCACGGCGACCTGCATCCGGCGAACATTCTGGTGAACGACGGCCAGGTCAGCGCCGTGATCGACTTCGGCGACATCACCGCGGGCGACCCGGCCAGCGACCTGTCGGTGGCCTGGATGCTGCTCCCGCGCGGTTGCCATGCCAGCTTCTGGTCGGCCTACCAGGTGGCCGGCGGTTCCTGGGTCCGGGTCGACGACGCCCTACGGGCGCGGGCCAGAGGCTGGGCACTGAACCTCGCGATCGCGTTCCTGGCCCACTCGGACGACAATCCAGTAATCCTGGAAATCGGCCGCCGCACGCTGCGCACCGTGCTGGAGGATCAGCGCGGACCAGCCGGGTAAAGAGCCGGGCGGCCGGTCGTGGTACCGCGGCAGCTCCGCCCGCTTCGCGGGGCATGAGGCAGTGTTTGCCGCGGCCGAGAACTTCATCATTACCTCGAAGTCCGACGGCATTCAGATCCCCCGGGCGCCGAACGCGCTTTTGGCCGCCGGAACGAGATGGTATTTCGACCGGGCCATGGCACGGGCAGCCCTGCGGCGGCGGCAGACAACCGACGACACTGATACCGAGAGCCTGCTCCGCGCGGCCCAGGGTGTTATGGAGAACCTTTCCGCCAGACTTTCGCTTCGATGATGGTGCGGAACACGAGGCGGGTCGCTTTGCCGAGCTCTCATCAGCCAGTTGATAACGATCGTTCACAGAAGTACAGTCGGTCAATGGTCAGGCCAAAACCTGGCTTGGCGGCACGGCAGGTCACCGCCCGGAACGTCAGCGCGATGAGAGGAACCGAGGTCGTGGAGGACTTCACCGATGTGACATACGAGGTCGATAACGGTCTCGCCTGGATCACCATCAGCCGCCCGGAGCGCTATAACTCTTTCCGCGCCCGGACCGTCGATGAGCTGGTCATGAGCTTCAAGCGGGCGTGGGCCAGCGACGCGGTCGGCGTCATCGCGCTGACCGGGGCCGGCGACAAGGCGTTCTGCACGGGCGGGGACCAGAAGCAGCGGATGGAGACCGGCGACTACGGGCCGTCCGAGAGCGGGTTGTTCGAGATCGAGTCACTGCACCGGGTGATCCGGGATGTGCCCAAGCCGGTCATCGCGGCGGTCAACGGCTTCGCCATCGGCGGCGGTCACGTACTGCACCTGCTGTGCGATCTGACCATCGCGGCGGACACCGCGCGGTTCGGCCAGAACGGCCCGCGGGTCGGCTCGTTCGACGCCGGCTTCGGGACCGGGCTAATGGCACGGGCCATCGGCGAGAAGCGAGCCAAGGAGATCTGGTTCCTGTGCCGGCAGTACAGCGCGGCGCAGGCTGTCGAATGGGGCCTGGCCAACAAGGCCGTGCCGCCAGACCAACTGCGCAGCGAGGTCCGCTCCTGGGCGGACGAGATCCTCCGGCTGTCCCCGACCGCGTTGAAGGTTCTCAAGCAGTCCTTTAACACCGACACCGAGCACTTCGCCGCCATCGGCAATATGGCCTACTCCAGCCTGCGACTGTTCGGCGAGACAGAAGAGGCCAAGGAGGGCATTACCGCGTTCAACGAGAAGCGCAGCCCGGACTTCGCCGCCTACCGCGGGAACTGACTGACCCGGCAGCCTGTCCCGCGCCGAGAAACCGGGCCACGGTGCCTCCTTAGCGTGTGACGCCCGCCAGCAGGGTTAGCGCGTTCTCCCGGGTGACACCGGACAGTTCTCCGGCGGGCACGTCCGTCAGCACCGCGCCGGCCGGCTGCTCCCGGGCGTCGAACGGGTAGTCGGTGCCGAGCACGACATGGCCGGAACCGAACCGCTCGGCGGCCAGCCGCAGGGCGGGCATGTCGTATGTGAGCGAGTCGCACCACAGCCGGCGGGCCCGCGCTGTGGCCAGCCGCGCCGGGTCGGTCTCCCCCGCCATCTGCTGGCCCTTGGCCAGCCGGGCCAGCGCCGACGGCAGCGTCCCGCCGCCGTGGGCCAGCAGCATCCGCAGACCGGGCACCTCGTCCAGCAGGTCGCTGGTCACGATTGCGGCCGCCGCGGCGGCCGTCTCGGCCGGCATGCCCAGCCCGAAGCCGACCTTGAGCCGGGCTAGCCGCGGATCCAGCGTGCGGTCGACCGGGTGGACGAATACGACCGCGCCGGCTTCATCCGCGGCCCGGAAGAACGGCACGAACCGGGGGTCGGTCAGCTCAAGATCACCGATCCGGGTGCCGATCTCGACTCCGGCGAAGCCGAGGTCGCCGATGCACCTGTGCAGCTCCTTGACGGCCGCCTGGGGGTCCTGCATGGGGACGCAGCCCAGCGCGAACAGGCGGTCCGGGGCCGCCGCGGCCAGCCGGGCCAGGAAGTCGTTCTGCGCTGCGGCCAGGGCGCGAGCGCCGTCGGCGGGCTCGCCATGGCACAGCGTGATCGGGGCGGCTGAGACAACCTGGGCGGCCACCCCTTCGGCGTCCATGTCCTTGACCCGCGCCTCGGCCGACCAGCACCGGTCGTCGACTTCGCGGTACAGCTTGCCGTCCATGAAGAGCTGCGCTCGGTCGGGCGCGGTCCGGCGGACCACCGGGAAGATGCCCTCGTGCTGCTGGCCTACGTCGGGGAGGTCGGGGTCGACCGCGTGGGTGTGCAGATCGACCTGGCCGGGCGGCAGCACGGCCAGCCGGGACGCCAGCGGTGCGGTTCGAGGCGGCACGGACATGGGCCTGCGCTCCTTAACGCTCGGCAGCCTGATGCACAGGATGCTAGCCCGGCGCTGCGGTGCGCGCCGGATGGTCTCCAGCTTGGTCAAGCCATCGTCAGACCGCCGCTGACGGACAGCGTCTGACCGGTGATGTACCCGGTGGCGTCGGAGGCGAAGAAGGCGACCGCGGCGGCGACGTCGGAGGGCTGCGCGAGCCTGCGCATCGGCACGGCGCGGGTCATCGCGGCGATCACCTTCTCCCCGTCCTGGCCGGAATTGCTGGCGAAGGTGCGCAGCGCGGGCGTGTCGGTCGGGCCGGGGCACACCGTGTTGGCGGTGATCCCCTTGGCTGCGACCTCACGGGCCAGGGTCTTGGTGAACGCGATGATGCCGCCCTTGGCCCCGGAGTAAACGGCTTCCAGCGACGACCCGACGCGGCCGGCGTCGGATCCGATGTTGATGACCCGGCCCCAGCCGCGCTCCATCATTCCCGGTACGACGGCCTGGGTGACACGCAGCGCGCCCTTGAAGTTCACCTCAAGGATGCGGTCCCAGAAGTCCTCGGTCGTGTCCACGAAGCTCATGAAGTCGTCCCAGCCCGCGTTGTTCACGGCGACTTCGACCGGCCCGAGCTCCTGGGCGACCGTCTTCACCGCGGCCAGCACCGAGGCCGTGTCGGTGATGTCGGCGGGCACGGCCATCGCGGTACCGCCCGCCTCGGTGACCGCCCGGGCGGTGTCCTGGGCGGTGCCGACGTTCAGGTCGGCGATCGCGACCCGGAACCCCTGGCCGCCCAGGACCTCGGAAATGCCTCGCCCGATGCCCTGGCCCCCGCCGGTGACGAGGGCGACTCGGTTGCTCATGCGTTCTCCCAGGATTTGAGGTACGGGGAACAGGCAATCATCCAGCCAGCCGCTGGATCAAGGTGGCCGTGCCCAGGCCGCCACCGCAGCACATGGTGACCAGCCCGAGCTCGGCGTCGCGCCGTTCCATCTCGGCCAGGAGGGTGGCGAACAGGCGTGACCCGCTGGCCCCGACGGGATGACCGAGCGCGATGGCGCCGCCGTTGACGTTCACCCGGTCCATGTCGGGTTTGAGCTCGCGTTCCCAGGCCAGCACTACCGACGCGAAGGCCTCGTTGACCTCGATCAGGTCGATGTCGCCGATACCCAGGCCGGTCCGGTCGAGCAGCTTGCGGGTGGCCGGGATGGGCCCGGTCAGCATGATGACCGGATCGACGCTGACGGTGGTCTGGTCCAGGATCCTGGCCCGCGCCTTGAGCCCGTGCCGCTGCACCGCCTCCCGGGACGCGACCAGGACGCCGGCCGCGCCGTCAGACAGCGGCGAGGAGGTGCCTGCCGTGATCCGGCCGCCCTCGGCCCGGAAGGCCGGGCGGAGCCGGGCCAGCGCCTCGCGGCTGGTGTCGGGCCGGATGCCCTGGTCGCCGCGGCGGACCTGCCCGTCAAGCTCCATCGGGATCATTTCCGCCTCGAACCGGCCCGCCGTCAGGGCGGCGGCGGCCCGCTGGTGGGAGCGCACCGCGAACTCGTCCATCTCCTCCCGGCTGATCTGCCAGCGGTCCGCGATCAGCTCAGCGCTCTCGCCCTGCGGCACGAAGGCGTACAGATCCCGCAGCTCGGCCGGCCAGGGATCGCCGTACAGCCCGGCGATCGTGACCGGCGAGTCGATGGGCACGTGCCCCATGTGCTCGACCCCGCCGGCGATGACCACGTCGTGGGTGCCGGAGGCGACCAGTCCGGCCGCGACGGTGACGGCGGTCTGCGCCGAGCCGCAGCGGCGGTCCAGGGTGACGGCGGGCACCTCGGGCGGGTAGCCCGCCTGCAGCCAGGCGTTGCGGCCGATGTTGCGGGACTGCTCGCCGAACGGTGCCGTGCAGCCGATCACGAGATCCTCGACGTCGCCGGGGGCCAGGCCGCTGCGGGACAGCAGGTCGGTGTAGCAGGCGGCCAGCATCGCGTTGGGGTGGACGGCCCGGTACCAGCCCCGCCCCTGGTGGGCCCGCCCCATCGGCGTGCGGGCCGCCTCGGCGATCAGGACCTCGCGTCCGGCGCGGGTGAACGGGCTCGTGGCAGATCTGGTCATCAATAGCTCCTAGGCAGACCGAGGACATGCGACCCGAGATAGTTCAGCACCATTTCCTGGCTGATCGGGGCGATGCGCAGCAGGCGGGCTTCGCGGAAGTACCTGGCCACGTGGTACTCCTCGGCGTACCCCATCCCGCCGTGGGTCTGCAGCGCGCGGTCGGCGGCCTGGAAACCCGCCTCGGCGCACAGGTACTTGGCGGTGTTCGCCTCCCTGGCGCACGGCTGACCCCGGTCGACCAGCCAGGTCGCCTTGCGCAGCACCAGCTCAGCCGCGTCGAGCCGGGCCAGGGAGTCGGCCAGCGGGAACTGCAGGCCCTGGTTCATCCCGATCGGGCGCCCGAACACCTCGCGCTCGTTGGCGTAGGCGACCGCCCGGCGCAGCGCGACCCGGCCCAGCCCGAGCGCCTCGGCGGCCACCAGCATCCGCTCGGGGTTCAAGCCGTCAAGGATGTACCTGAAGCCCTCGCCTTCCTCGCCCACCCGGTCGGCCACCGGGATCCGCAGGTCGTCGATGAACAGCTCGTTCGAGCTGACCGCGTTGCGGCCCATCTTCTTGATCGGGCGGATGTTCACCCGGTCGCGGTCCAGTTCGGTGAAGAACAAGGTCAGCCCGTCGGTCTTCTTCGCCACCTCGTCGAACTTGGTCGTCCGGGTGAGCAGCAGGATCTTCTCCGACTCCTGGGCCTTGGAGATCCATACCTTCCGTCCGTTGACCACGTAGTGGTCCCCGTCGCGGCGGGCAAACGTGGTGATCTTGGTGGTGTCGAGCCCGGCTTCCGGCTCGGTCACCCCGAAGCAGGCGTGCAGGTCGCCGGTGACGATCCGGGGCAGGTTACGGCGCTTGAGGTCCTCCGAGCCGTGCACGATGACCGGGTGCAGCCCGAAGATCGACAGGTGCACCGCGCTGGCGGCGTTCATGCCGCCGCCCGAGGCGGCGACCTCCTCGATGACAATCGACGCCTCGGTGATCCCGAGGCCGTGACCGCCGTACTCTTCCGGGGTCGTGATGCCGAGCCAGCCGGCCTCCGCGAACGCCCGGTAGAACTCGGCCGGGAACTCGTGGGCGGAGTCCTTTTCCAGCCAGTACTGGTCGTCAAACCTGGCCGCTAGCTCGGCGACGGCCTTGCGGATGATCGCCTGATCCTCGGTCAGCTCAAAGTCCACTGCATCTCTCCCGACCGGCGCCCTGAGCAACTTCGATTCAATGGTAACAAAGGACAGACCAAACCGGCAGCGGCTAGCCAGCCGGGATGAGCGGCAGGGCGGACGCCAGGCGCTCGTTCCATACTTCCGGACTGCCGTACAGCTCCGCGTTGAGCTTCGCCCGCTTGTAGAAAAGCTGCAGGTCGTGCTCCCAGGTGTAACCGATCGCCCCATGCATGGTCAGGGCAGCGTCGGCGCCTTGCCTGGCCGCTTGCGTCACCTGGGCCTTGGCCGTCGCGGCGTGCAACCCCGCTCCCTCTCGCCCCTGCCCGGCCGACGCGGCGGCGAAGTAGGCGATCGACCGGGACGCCTCCACCGACACCAGCATGGTGGCGGCGGCGTGCTTGACCGCCTGGAAGGAGCCGATAGGGACGCCGAACTGCGTCCGCTGCTTGCTGTAGTCCACCGCGAGCTCCAGCATCTTGCCCGCGGCCCCGAGGCTGTCCGCGGCCACCAGCACGGCGGCGCGCAGGGCCGCGGCCGCCAGAATCCCGGCGCCGTCGACGTCGAGGCGCCGGCCCGGCGTCCGCGCGAAGGTGACGTCGGCGGCGCTGCGGGTCCGGTCGAGAAGCTTCCGTCCCCGCCGGGACACGCTGGCCTGGCCGGCATCGACGAGGAACAGCGTGACGCCGCCGTCCGCCCAGGCCGGGACGACGAGGCGGGCGGCGCGGCCGGCGCCGAGCACGGCGGGCACCGTGCCCTGCAGGCCGCCGTGCTCCCAGCGCAGCGGGCCGGGCTCGTCGGGAGGTCTTCCGGCCGTGACCGCGAGCGCGACGACATCCCCGCGCTCCAGCACCCCGGCCGCGATGTCCGGCTCCCCGGACAGGGCGGGAACGGCCAGCGCGGCCGCGAGCCATGATCCGGCCGGGGCCGCGGAGTAGCCCAGCTGCTCGGCGGCTAGCGCGAGCTCGAGCAGGCCGCCACCCTGGCCGCCGAGCTCCTCGCCGAAGCCGGCGCCGAGCCAGCCATCGCCGGCCAGGCGTGCCTCGAACGGTGCGACGTCATCGTCGCGGAGCCACTGGCGGATGGCCGGCGTCGCTGCGTAGGCGGCGAGCCACTCGCGGAACGAGTCGCGGAACATCTCCTGTTCCGGCGACAGCTCCCATCGCATGCCTGCTCCTCTCCTAATGCGCGGCCCGCCGGTCAGCTCCTGGGCATCTTGAGGATCCGCTCGGCGACGATATTGCGCTGGATGAAGGTGGAGCCCCCGGCGATCGCCGTGCCGCGCGCCTGGTAGGCCAGCCGCAGCCAGGACGCGGAGTCGTCCGCAGCACGGTCATCGCCGCCCCCGTCATCGGCATTGTCATCGTCAGGGTCGAACTGGCCGCCGAGGGGGGCCAGCGAGAGCCGGAAGTCAGCCAGGTCCTCCACCAGCGGGCAGAAGAAGAGCTTGCCGATGGAGGTGACCGGGCCTGGCGGCCCCCCGTCCGCGGCCAGGGTGGTCACCCGCTGGCCGATCAGGTAGTGGATCAGCGCCCGCCCGTACAGGTCCGCGACCTTCTGCCTGATGACCGGATCGGTCCCGAGCGGCCGGCCGTCGGGCCCGGTCCGCGCGGCCACGGCGGCGATGATGTCATCGACGGCCCGCTTGGTGTTGACCCGCCCCGTCGCGATCGCGACCCGCTCGTAGGACAGGGTCGCCATCGCCACCTGCCAGCCGCCGTCGACGTCTCCCAGCACCAGGTCGTCCGGGACGAGCACGTCGTCCAGGAACACCTCGTTGAACTCCGCCTCGCCGAGCATGTGGGCCAGCGGCCGTACGGTCACCCCGGGACTGTCCATCGGCAGGATGAAATAGGTGATGCCCTTATGCCGCGGTCCGCCGCCGGTGCGGGCCAGCAGGATGGCGTGCGCGGCCAGGTGCGCCCGGCTGGTCCAGATCTTCTGTCCGCGGATCCGCCAGCCACCGTCCGCCCTGGTCGCCGCGGTACGCAGCGAGGCCAGGTCCGAACCCGCTTCCGGCTCGGAGAACAGCTGGCACCAGATTTCCTCCCCGGTCAGGATGGGCCGCAGGAAGCGCTTCTTCTGCTCCGCGGTGCCGAAGTCGATGATCGTGGGCCCGGCGAAGTCCTCGCCGATCGTGTTCAGTCGCTCCGGGGCTCCGGCCCGGTCGGTCTCCTCGGCGAAGATGCCGCGCAGCCTGGCGTCGGCTCCGGCACCGCCGTACTCCTTCGGCCAAGACAGCCCGGCGTACCCGGCGTCGGACAGCAGGCGCTGCCACTGCCGCCAGAACGGCGCCTTGGCGACGAGGCCAGCCGGCTCCGGCCAGGGCAGCTGAGGCAGGGCCAAGCCCAGCCACTGGCGGGCCGCGGCGCGGAAGGCCGCCTCTTCGGCAGAGTCCGCGAGGTCCATCGGCGCACCCTTCGCTCAAAAGGTCAATGATAATATCGGTCGGACCAAAATGGTAGATCCTGGCGGCTGACGGTCACCAGGGGCCTGTCGGAGCTCCGGCCCGGCCGGGAGGCCGGACCATTGATAATTTCGGTCCGATCATTTTAAACTCCTAACCAACCGGGCACTGCCGTCCGGGACGGGAAGGGAGCCGGCGATGGCGTTCGCGACGGTGCACGACCGGTATTCCGAGGCCGACATCGCCAGCTTTTACGCGGCCGGGCTCTGGCGGCCTGAAACGTTCTTCGAGGTCACCGAGCAGCAGGCCGACCTGCACCCGGACAAGGTGTTCGTCACCGACGGGACGGCGACCCTGACCTACGGCGAGCTGCGGGACAGCGCCCTGGCGCTGGCGGTCGGCCTGCGCCGGATCGGCATCGGCGCCGGGGACCGGGTGTCGGTGCAGATTCCCAGCTGGGCCGAGTTCACCCAGATCTCGCTGGCGCTGACGCGGGTCGGCGCGATCATGGTGCCGATCATGCCCATCTACCGACGCGACGACGTGGGCTACATGCTGCAGAACGCCGGCGTGCGGACGGCGATCACCTGCGGCCCGTTCCGGAACTTCGACTACCCCGGCATGTACCAGAGCCTGCGGCCGGACTGCCCCGGCCTGCGTGACCTCATCGTGGTGCGCGCCGACGGCAGCGAGCCGCCGGACGCCATCGCGCTGGAGGGCCTGTTCGCCGGGGATGCGGCGGACCCGGACGAGCTCGGGGCCGCGGCCGGGCCGGACGAGCCGTTCGTGATCGTCTTCAGCTCCGGTACCACCGCCCGGCCGAAGGGCTGCCTGCACACCTTCAACACCTTCGGCTGCGGATCGCGCCTGCTGGCTCAGGCGTTCGGCTACTCCTGCGACGACATCCAGTTCAACCCGTCCCCCATCACGCACACGACCGGGCTGATCACGGGCTTCCTGCTGCCGCTCATGCACGGCGCCTCGGTGCACCTGATGGAGGCGTGGGAACCGCGGGCCGCCCTGGCCGACATCGCCAAGTTCCACACCACGGCGGCGGTCACGGCGACCACGTTCCTGCAGACGCTGATGGACGCCTACGACCCCGACCAGCATGACCCGAGCAGCATGCGGCTCTGGGTGGCGGCGGGGTCGCCGATCCCGGCGGCGTTCGTCCGGCGGGCCGGTGAGGTGCTGCCGACCCTGCGGGTGCTCAGCCTCTACGGGCGGACCGAGAACGCCTGTACCACGACCTGCACGGTGCAGGACGACCCGGAGCGGTCGGTGACCTCGGACGGCAAGGCCCTGCCCGGCAACTCGGTGAAGATCGTGGACGGCGACGGGCGTGAGGTGCCCCGCGGCGAGCAGGGCGACCTCGCCTACAAGGGGCCCATGCACATGCTCGAGTACATCAACAACCCGGAGGAGACCAGCAAACTGTTCACCCCCGAGGGGTATTCGCGGTCGGGGGACCTCGGCGTCATGGACGCCGACGGCTACGTCCGGGTGACGGGACGGCTCAAGGACATCGTGATCCGCGGCGGGCTCAACATCAGCGCGCGCCAGATCGAGGACCTGCTGATCGCGCACCCGGCCATCCGGGCCGTCGCGGTCGTGGGCATGCCCGACGAGAGGCTGGGCGAGAAGGTCTGCTGCTACGCCGTGGTAGGCCCGGGCCAGGAGAACCTGACCCGGCAGGAGGTGTCGGACTACCTGCTGGCGCGCGGGCTGGCTATCCAGAAGGTCCCGGAGCGGCTGGAGATCGTGCCCGAGCTGCCGATGACGGCGACCGGGAAGATCCAGAAGCACGTCCTGCGGGCCGACATCGTCGCCAAGCTGGGCTCCGCATGAGCGCCGTCACGCGGGCCGCAGCGGCCGGGCGCGGCTGATGTTCGGTCTGCACGGGCGCGCGGCGCTGGTCACCGGGGCCGGCAGCGGGATAGGTCAGGCCGTCGCGGTCGCCTTTGCCGAGGCCGGGGCATCGGTGCTGGTGACCGACATCGACGCCAAGGCCGCCGAGGCCACGGCCGTCACGATCACGGAAGCGGGCGGCCGGGCGGAATCATGTGAGCTGGATGTCCGCGATGCCGCGGCCGCGGCGGCCGCCGCCGGGCAGGCCGCGGCGCTGGCCGGCGGCACCCTGCACATCCTGGTCAACAACGCCGGGGCGATCGCCCCGGCTATGTTTCCCAGGCTTTCCGAAGAGGCATTCCGCCGGATCCTCGACATCCACCTGGTCGGCAGCTTCGTCTGCACCCAGGCCGTGCTGTCCTACCTGCCCGACGACGGCACCGGCCGGATCATCAACGTGACGTCCGCGGCCGGGCTGACCGGGACGATCGGGCAGGCGAACTACGGCGCGGCCAAGGCCGGGGTCATCGGCCTGACCAAGTCGCTGGCGCGCGAACTGGCGCGCCGCCAGATCACGGTCAACGCCATCGCCCCGCTCGCGGCGACGCCGATGACGCAGAACATCCGCGACAACGCCAAGCTGGCCCAGCTGACCCTGGCCCGTATTCCGCTGGGCCGCTGGGCCGAGCCGGCCGAAATCGCCGGGAGCTTCGTGTTCATGGCCTCCGACGCGGCGTCCTACATCACCGGCCAGGTGCTCCCGGTCGACGGCGGAACCGTCATCTTATGAAAAGTTCATGGGTGCCACCCGGGCTGCCGGGTTTGAGGCCGCGCCGGTGATCGATCTCTCCCGCCATGTGCGCCCCGGCGCTGGCGTCTGGTGGAGCCAGGCCAGCGCGGAGCCCACTGTGCTCGTGCACGCGCTGCTCGACCAGGCGGACCGGCTCGGGCCGGTGCGGGCGTTCTGCGGACTGTCCTGGGACGAGCGGCTCATCACCGCGCTGCCCGCGAGCATCGAGGTCGTCTCCTACGGTGCCCTCGGCGCGCTGCGCCGGCTGAGCCGCCAGGGACGCCTGACCGTGGTGCCGTGCAGCTACTCGGCGCTGCCGCGGCTGTTCGCCGACGGCTCGCTGCCCTGCGACGTCGGGCTGGTACAGGTGTCGGCGCCGGACGCCGACGGCCGGTGCAGCCTCGGCGTGGGCGTCGACTACGCGGCTGACGCCATCGCCTGCACTCCGGTCCTGATCGCCGAGGTGAACCAGCGGATGCCGGCCACGGCCGGCTCGCCGCGCATCCCGCTCAGCCGGTTCAGCGCGGTGGTCGAGACCGACCGGCCGCTCGCGGAGGCCCCGGTGCGGCCCCCGGACGAGGCGGAGCGGGCGATCGGACGGCACGTCGCCGGGCTGATCGAGGACGGTGACACCATCCAGATCGGGGTCGGCTCGCTGCCCTCGGCCATGCTGCAGGCGCTGGCCGACCACGGCGAACTGGGCGTGCACTCCGGTATGATCTCCGACGCGGTGCTGGCGCTGGTGGACAAGGGCGTGATCACCGGCGCCCGGAAGGAGATCGATCCCGGGGTCATCGTGACCGGAACGGCGCTGGGCAGCCAGGAACTCTACCAGCGGGTCTGCAGCCTGCCGGTACGATTCCGGGCCGCGAGCTATACCCATGCCCCCGGCGTCCTCGCCCGGCTGGGCTCGTTCGTGGCGATCAACTCGGCGATCGAGGTGGACCTTTCCGGCCAGGTCGGCGCTGAGCTGAGGCGGGGCGTTTACATCGGGGCGGTCGGCGGGCAGGCGGACTTCTCGCGGGCGGCCTGCACGACCGGAGGACGGTCCATCATCGCGCTCCGCTCGCGGTCCGCAGGCGAATCGACGATCAAGCCAGCGCTGGCGGGCGGCACGGTGACCACCCCGCGGACCGACGTCGACTATGTGGTGACCGAGTACGGGGTGGCGCGGCTACGGGGCGGCACGCTGGCCGAACGCGGCCGGAGGCTCGCCGCCATCGCCGCGCCCGAGTACCGCGAGGCACTCGAACGGGCGGTCGGCGCCGGGCATGCCTGAGGCCGGCCGTGCGCCTTCCGGCCCGGCACCGCGGTTACTGGTTGAATATTTACCAAGTGATACTTACGGCTGGTTGATATGTCAGACCTTTTGGCCAGCAGTCAGGAGAACCCATGACGAGCGCTGATCACGTGGCGACGGGATCTGGTAGTGGCCGGTCGCAGCTGAGGCTGACGCCGATGGAGGTGCCCAAGGCCTCGGACGTGCTCGCGAACGAGCTGCGGGAACGAATCCTAGACGGTGAGTTCGCCGAGGGGATGGCGCTCCCGCCCGAGCGGGAACTGGTCGCCCAGACCCGGATGAGCCGGGCCACGGTCCGAGAGGCGCTGCGGATTCTCCAGGTCCAGGGCCTGGTCCGGATCAAGGCCGGCCGGGCCGGCGGCACCTTCGTGCAGCGGCCGGGCCGGGACGCGGTGGCCAGGTCGGTGAGCCTGCTCATCCGCGGCCAGCAGGTCCGGCTGGCCGCCCTGCTCGAGACGCGCGAGGCGATCGAGCCGTTCTGCGCCCGGCTCGCGGCCCGCAACCGGACGGACGAGGACCTGGCCAGGCTGGAGGAGGCCAATGAGGAACTCGCCGACGAGACCAGCAGCCTGGCCCGGTTCCTGCAGGCCAACGTGGACTGGCACCTGGGGGTCGCGATCGCGAGCCACAACGAGCTGCTGGCCGGGCTTATGACCGCCCTGTCCCGGGCCATCTACACCTCCACCGAGAACGAGCGCTTCGTCGATGACAAGGTGCGGCGGGAGACGGCACGGGCGCACCGCTCGATCACCGCGGCCATCCGGGCCCGGGACTCCGATGCCGCCGTGCGCCGGATGGACCGGCACGTCTCCGCCTACGCCAAGGCCGTCCTGGAGGTCGAAGAGCGGACCGAGATCCCGGTCCCTGACATCGACTGAGGCCGCCGCGGGCCGCCTTAAGGCGACGGGAATCACCGGCCACACGAGCTCAGCGTTCCGGCGGCTTGCCCATATACCCGTCTAGGCCGACTACGACCTTGGTAAATCTCCATACTCCGTCACGGCGCGTCAGCTCCGCGCTGTAGATAGCCGAGGCCTGCGCGGCGAGTCCGCCGGCCTCGACAATCACCACGTTTGAATAAGCGGTCGCCAGCACCGCTGCCGGGCCCAGGGTGTCGAGCACTATATTTCCTATATGGTGGCGACGCTGTTCGGCGCCTTGCTCGACGATGACTGACTCGATGCCGTCGACGATCGCCTGGCCAGGGTAAGCCGCGGCAAGAAGCCGACATCATTGCCCCCCGCGGTGATCGTGACCAGGCGCGTGTCCGGCGTGACGGCATCCAGCTGCGCGGGCTGGCCGGCGGCGGAAGGCTGCAGGATGTCGCTGGTGGTGGCGCCGGAATAGGTCACGTCCTGCAGATCGAGCCCCAGCGCACGGGCAACTAGATGCGCATAGTTGCCCGACGACCGGCCCGCCCGGCGCGGGCTTGAGGGGGCACGCGGCGCGATGCCGGGTCCCGCCGCGAAGGAACTGCCCATCGCGACATAACGGCTCCCAGCCGGGACCGGTGGCATCGCATCCTGCCCTGCCCATCGGCCGATCACGACGAGCAGGATATACGTCAGCATTTCGATGAGCCACTGCCGTTCTTAGTCCATGGACCTTGGACTCCTTATAGATTCGACACCGACCTGCTCGCATTACTCAAGAACTAGGCTGCCGGCGATGACACCGCGGGCGGTGCTCACGGCCCGCGGGGACCACGCTGGTCCCTGCGGGGGCTGAGACGGCGGTGCCGCTGCGCCCTGATGAAGGACTGACCTTGAACATCCCGGTGGCCAGCACGCACATGATCGTCCTGCCCGGCGGCGGGTACGCCGCACACGCTCCGCACGAAGCCGAGCCGGTGGCCAGGTGGCTCGGCGAGACAGGCGTGCAGGCGAGCGTGTTCCGCTATCCGCTCAACGTCCGGCATCCGGCACCGCTGGACGCGCTGCGCGCTGAGATCGCCCGCCGGCGGGCCGCGGGTGCCGAGCGCATCGGGCTCATCGGGTTCTCCGCGGGAGGTCATCTGGCCGGGCTGGCCGCGCTCGCGCCAGGCGCCGCGCCCGATCAGACGGTGCAGTTCGCTGTCCTTGGTTACGCCATCACCTCGATGCAGACCGAGACCTACCGTCCGGCCCGGCTGATCCTCCTCGGCGCCGACGCCAGCCCGCAGCTGCGCCGGTCGACATCGCTCGATTCGCTGGTCACGCCTGCGTCGCCGCCGTTCTTCGTCTGGCACACGGCCGAGGATCCCCACGTCCCTCCCGAGCACACCTACCGCTTCGCCTCGGCGCTGGCGGCCAGCGGTGTCCCCCACGCCGTGCACGTGTTCGCCCACGGCCCGCACGGCCTTGGCCTGGCCCAGGACGCTGGCGAGGCCGCGATCTGGACCAGGCTGGCGAATGCCTGGATCCAGGAGCAGGCGGCGCGAGGCCAGACCATCGACATCCCTTAAGCGGCACGGCTACCCAGTGACCTATTTGCTTACCTTGATTGTCCGGAAGATCTGGGGGGCGGCCTGGTACTTGGCGTTGCCGGCCTGGTTGGCGTCGATGACACAACTGCCCGCCGCGAGGTAGCTAACGGTGGTGCCGTTGGCGCCGGACACGCTGCACACCCTGATCCCGCCGGAGGCCACCGTGAACACTACCGGGTTGCCCGACCGGCCGCCGGTGGCCGACAAGGCAGCTGACCCGCCCACCGATCCCGATGCCGGAGCGGTAAACGAGATCGCCTGGGGAGCGGCGTCAACCGTGATTGTCCGCTGGGCCCGGGGGGCGGCCTGGTACTTGGCGTTGCCGGCCTGGTTAGCGTCGATGACGCAGCGGCCCGGCTGGTTGAAGGTCACGGTGGAGGCGGAGATCGAGCATACCGACCCGCTCGAGGAATCGATGCTGAAGGTCACCCGGTTACCCGAACCACCCCCTGACGCCGCGACGGCATAGGTAGCGCCAGTGATCGGGCTGGGCGGTGGTGCGGAGGTAAACGAGATCTCCTGAGCGGTTCTGTGCCCGACCCCACCAACCCCGACCTCACCAACGGTGACTGTCACCGGTACCGAGGCCTGGGCACTGCCAATCTGCGCGGTCACATAGGTGATGCCGACACTGACCCCGGTTACTGTCCCGGGCGACGTGACGCTCGCTACGGCCGGATTCGCTGGATTCCATGTCGCATTGCCCAGGACAGCCCGCGGAGCGGCCTGGCCGTTGGCCAGCCGGCCAGTGAGTCCCAGCCGAATCCTTCCCCCCGGCTTGAGCTTCACTGCGCCCGGCTCGATAGCCAGCCAGGTGAGCTGGATGGTGCGCGGCTTAGGCATGCCCCGGGCAGCGGCAGCCGCCTGGACCGCGTCGAAGTCTTTCACCAGGCCCATCAGCCGGGCCCTCGTGACGCCTAGGCCCGACACCGTGGCGTGGTAGCCGACCTGGACCGTGCCATGTGGCGGCAGCCGGAGCAGCCATTCCACCACCGGATCGGCTTTCACGATCTCGGTCGGGGCGGGCGTGAAGACCACCGTATGCGTGGTGCGCGCGACCGCGGCCGGAATCTCGTCCTGAAACAGCACCCGCAGCCCTCGGCCAGTGAAGCTGCTGGCGCCGACCGTTTCGGCCAGCGTGGATCCATACTTCCCTCCCAATGTCCAGCGCCGCGTGATCAGCAGGCCGTCCGGGTACTCCTGCGGTGCGAAGGTATAGGAGACCGCCGCAGAAACGGCGGCGGCGGATTCCGGGGCCGGGCGTGACAGCAGGCTAATGGCGGCGGCCAGGACCAGCACGACGGCTGCGACGACGGCGAGCATCAGGCGCGCGTTCACCTGGGACCGAGGCGGCTCAGGCGCCCGGGCAGCAGGCTTGCCCGGCGGCGGCGGGGCGTAATGGACCCAGTCGCCGGTCGGGGCGTACCCATCCGGGTAGTCCTGCGGGTACAGGTGGCCCAGCACCGTGGCCGGATGGTCCAGGTCAGCGGCATCCGACAGCTGCGGGTAGCCCCCGGACAGGGCCGGGTCCGGTGAAGCGCCGGACCGCACCGCCGGTATTGCCATCGAGGACCGGGCCGGTCCGGGCGCTATCGGCGGTGCGGGCATCTGTGGCAACGGCGGCATCGGGGGCAAGGCCGGCTCCCCGGCCAGTTCCGGCTCCAGCCGGCCCAGCGCGGCGGCGGCCTCCGCGGCCGACGATGGGCGCGCCCGCGGGTCCTTGGCCAGCAGCCACTCCAGTAGCGCCCACAGGTCAGCGCGGGTGCCGGGGATGGGAACCGGCATCTGCTCAAGATGGCGCTGCAGCACCGCCATCGGGTGCCCGCCCGCGAACGGGGTCCGGCCGGCCAGCATCTCGTACAGCACAATACCGATCGAGTACAAGTCCGCCGCGGGTGTGACCGGGGCGATGTCCACCACCTCCGGCGCCATGTACTCCGGCGTGCCGAGCAGGCTGGGCTGCCGGGTCAGCGTCGACCCGTACGACAGCCGGGCGATCCCGAAATCGGTCAGCTTGAGGATCACCTCACCTTCGGACGCATCGACCAGCACGTTCTCCGGCTTAACGTCCCGGTGGATGATGCCCGCGGCGTGCACGGCCGCCGCGCCCTCCAGCAGCTGCCGGGCGAAATAGACCGACTGCGCCGGCGGGAGCGTCCACCGGCCCGACAGATGGTGGCGCAAGTCCTGCCCGCGCACCAGCTCCATCACGATCCCGGCCGTCTGCCCCTCGACAACCAGGTCCAGGACCCGGACCACGTGCCGGTGGCTGACCGAGGTCAAGATCGAGCGCTCCTGCAGGAACCGGGCGAAGACTTCCGGATCAGACATCCACTCCGGCTTGAGCATCTTGACCGCGACCGGGCACCCGTCAGCCCGGGCGCTCCCGCGGAACACATAGCCCATAGAGCCGCGTGCCAGCAGTTCGTGCAGCACATATCTACTGCCCAGCAGATGACTCAACTTTTCTCCCCCCAGGGCGCGGTGATACAGAACCGCTGGCACCAGTTAAATAACGCAGACCATCAGTCATCCAGCTAGTCCCGTCAAATCGTGACGCGACACCCAGCCACCGTGGGCGCCGACCGTGAGCCGTTCAAGCTGAGTAGATAAAGCATCAGGGTATCGGTGAGATTGCGGGGCAACTGACCTTTCGCTTGGGATCAGCTGTCCTCGGCACCATTCCGGGTACGGGGTATACGTGAGGTTTAACCTTGAACCACTTCTTGCTGCCGTCGACATTAGGACCCTCGGTCTAGCACTTCATGGTGACGCCGGCTCCCCTGAACCCAGCACAGACGTCAACGCGGCTCCGGCAGGGGATGCGGCAAGCGTCACCACCGCCGAACCGCCAAGAACACTAAAAGCAAATGCGGCCCCAGCCTCCTTCGCAGGTATCCGCAGACCCTTCCCATGCCGTCCCATCTTCCTGAATTACCTCCCCTATCAGCCCGGACCGGTACCCTTGATATAGGGCCCAACCATTGTCATGTCCGTCGGGTGGTGGTCTTGGACGTAAACCGCTTGTTAGACGCTTCAACCCCGACTGAGGGTTACATCTCATCAAATTTCTTAGCATAAAGTCTGAGACACGCTAATCCTCTATTTCGTCAGTGATGAGCGGTCGCTGATCTTCTTAGCGGTTTACCCGAAATATCCCTTTGCTGTCAGGCGGGGTGGTCGCATATCGCTGCAGCGTGACAAGCATGTAGCGGGCAGGCAAGAACGGCAGGCGAGCGTAAGCTGGGTGGCATGACCGCATAGGCATCCCGGACTGGACCGAACGAGTTGCCGCGGCCCGGGGTCGGCGGTGACCTACCGGGCCGAACTGAGCGCCCGAACGCTGAAACAGATGCACAGGCTTCCGGGTCCGGCATTCGACAGCCTCATCGAGGCCATGGCAGAAGTCATC